>ERZ831979.92-NODE-92-length-104821-cov-6.623628_pt1 | contig 104821 bp, 111 predicted proteins | sample MGYA00519952_ERZ831979 | MGnify/ENA primary metagenome ERZ831979 (study PRJEB31850, sample SAMEA3708723) | human gut metagenome | biome: human gut; feature: human-associated habitat; material: faeces | place: China | collected 2014 ...
CAGGTGAGGACGGACAGTCTCCGCTTGCGAAGATCGATTCCTTCGTAAACTGCAAATGCCCGAAATGCGGCGGCGATGCTAAGAGAGAGACCGATACCATGCCACAGTGGGCAGGATCCTCCTGGTATTTCCTGCGTTATGTAGATAATCATAATTCAGAAGCACTCGTTTCCAGAGAAAAAGCAGACGAGATGCTTCCGGTAGATATGTACATCGGTGGTGTAGAACATGCTGTACTTCACCTTCTGTACTCCAGATTCTATACAAAATTCCTGTGCGATATCGGAGCAATTGACTTTGATGAGCCGTTCCGCAAACTGTTTAATCAGGGAATGATCACAGGTAAGAACGGAATTAAGATGAGTAAGTCTAAAGGAAATGTTGTATCACCGGATGATCTCGTACGTGATTACGGATGCGACTCCCTGAGAATGTATGAGCTCTTCGTAGGACCACCGGAACTTGATGCAGAGTGGGATGACCGTGGAATTGACGGTGTAAACCGTTTCCTGAAACGTCTCTGGAATATCCTTATGGATAGCAAAGAGAAGGATATTCAGCCTACAAAAGAGATGATCAAACTTCGTCACAGAATGGTATATGATATCACAACAAGACTTGAAAGCTTCAGCCTGAATACAGTTATTTCCGGATTCATGGAGTACAATAATAAGTTCATGGAAATTGCAAAGAAAGAGGGCGGAATCGACAAAGAGACACTCGAGACAATAGCAGTACTTCTTTCTCCATTCGCACCACACTTTGCAGAAGAGATGTGGGAGCAGCTTGGACATGAAGAGACAATCTTCAATGCAGGATGGCCGAAATATGACGAGAACGAGATGAAAGATGATGAGATCAAGATTCCGGTTCAGATCAACGGTAAGACAAAAGCTGTAATCGAGATCCCGGCTGACATCTCCAAAGATGATGCAATCGCAGCAGGTAAAGAGGCAATCGCTGATAAGCTGACAGGAAATGTGATCAAGGAGATCTATGTTCCGAAGAAGATTATTAACATTGTAATGAAATAATTGAGAAGAAATTCTCACAACAGAATAAAGTGCTTGGAAATATTGAAAAGTTCGCTTGAAATCAAGGTTTACAGACATTTTTCTTCAAAGAAAAGGTATCGTAGAATACCGCAAAATATCGTAACAGATTTTTAGAATGGAGTAAATTTGGAGTAAAAGTTGAAAGAAAATGGAGTAAATATTTCAAAGATGTAATGAGAAATGGCGTAGGTAGTGGTAACATTATCTACGTCATTTTTAAAAATTAAAAAAATGTGTAACGAAAAATATATGTAAAGTACATATAGATAAAGGAGGGTAGAGTATGGAAGAAATGGTAGAAATCTATCGAAAATATATGCCACAAGTATATAATTTTTTATTTAGCCTTTGTCATGATGCTCATTTAAGCGAAGAACTCACACAAGAAACTTTTTTTCAAGCGCTAAAATCTATTGATAGTTTTCGTGGTGACTGTAAGATATATGTATGGTTATGTTCGATTGCAAAACATTTATGGTATAAAGAGCTAAAGAAAAAAGATAGAGAAGTAGTGGCAGAATATGTAGAAGAAACTACTTGTCAGAAAATTACAGAAAATTCGGCAATACAGAAAATGGAAGTAATAGAGTTGTATAAAAAACTTCATTTGTTGGAGGAGCCGGTGCGAGAAGTTATGTATTTGAGATTAAATGGCGATTTTACATTTAAAGAAATTGGAGAAATTATGGGTAAAGATGAAAATTGGGCAAGAGTGACTTTTTATCGTGGAAAGCAAAGAATAAGAAAGGAGAGTAACCATGAAATGTGAAATAATTAGAGATTTGTTACCTTTATATATTGATGGGTTGACAAGTAAAGAAAGTAATCAAGAAATCGAAAAACACTTGAAAAATTGTGAAGAATGTCAAAAATACTATCAAGAAATGACAGGGGACATTGATAATTTTTCAGTGATAACAAATGAAGAAATTGAAGATGTAAATTTAATTAAGAAAATCAAGAAAAAAAATAGAAAAAAAGCATTAGGCATATTCGTTGGAGCGTTTGTTTTGTCGGGAGTTCTTATGGGAGTTGGTTTTCATTGGACACATGGCGTAGCAATGTATGAAAATGTTATTTTAAATTATGGGGTTCAAGGAGATACGGCTTATCTTACACTGCAAGGGAAACCAGGATATGAGTTGAATTTTTCGGGGGCAACGGATCAGAACAAATCTAGTTTGAAAGTTATGTATGCTCGAAATATATGGGGACATGATGAAAATGTAGTTCGCTTAGAAGGGGAGAGTAATAGAAGTGGAGAACCACCTCAGTGGATACTAGAATTTAAAGACAGAATCGTTGTGATTGAAAATGGAGAATTGGTAGATGAGAAAATAAAATAAGGTGTGTAGTGAGGTCAAGGAACAAGGCGTAGCCGATACGCCTTGTTCCATGACAGAACGGAAATTCTCACATTTGAAACTTCATCTCTATAATAATAAAACAACACAGTCGCAGCTTCCCAATACAAGAGAAGCACTTTCTCTGTTTCTGGTTAAAATTACATCCGCAGTTTTTCCATTGGTGAGAAGCACCCGGTCAGCCGGTTTTTCAAGCGGCAGTGTCACGGTGTCTGTGCCGAAATTTCCGGCAATCAGAATGCGTTGTCCGGTTTCTTCGTTGGTGCGGTAGTATGCAAACATATGGTCCACATCTTCATAAGCAGCGGCAAACGTTCCGTAAGTGAAAGTTTCCACGTATTCCGGTGCTTTGCGGAGTGCGATCAGTTCTTTGTAAAAAGAAAGAACTGAATCTGACCGGTTCATCTGGTCAGCTACATTGATCTTTGTATAGTTTGGATTCTCTGCAAGCCAGGGGGTTCCGGTGGTGAAACCGCCGTGCAGGGAATTGTCCCACTGCATAGGGGTTCTTGCATTGTCACGGCTGTTTTCATAGCAGGCGTGAAGTGCTGCCTCTTTTGAACATCCGGCATTTAAAGCAGCCTGATACTGGTCTTTGGTGCTGATGTCATCATATTCGGAAATATCGTTTCGGACACAGTTTGTCATTCCGATTTCCTGCCCCTGATAGATAAACGGAATTCCGCGCAGTAAAAAGTAAGTGGCCGCAAGCATTTTTACACCGGCCTCATTTCTGGCGTGTGCAGGAAGATAATGTGTAGCACCTCGTGGCTCATCATGGTTTTCGATAATGTTTGCCTCAAAGCCAACGGTAAGATCCGCTTTCTGGGTGTTAAAAAGGGCAGTGCGCCACCGGTTGAAATCGAGGGCGGGCGCGTCATACCAGCCGTGTTCCCCATTGGAGAGCACATGGGCGGAAAAGTCAAATTTGGTGGAAAAATGACCGTTTTCACCGATAAATTCACGCAGTTCATCCTCTTTTAAATGAAATACTTCGCCGACCGTAAAAGCGTCGTATTTGTCAAATGTTTCATGTTTCATTTCCTCTAAAAATGTGCCGATCCCATGTGCGGAAGCTAACATTTTATCGCAGGAGACAAGTCCGTCATCGCCGTCCGCCGGGAAGGATGGAAAATCAAGATTTTTCTTGATATTGATGATGGCATCGATACGGAAACCGGAAATGCCTTTTTCAAACCACCAGTTGATCATCTCATAGATTTTTTCGCGGACGACCGGGTTCTCCCAGTTTAAATCGGGCTGTTCCTTAGCGAAGGTGTGGAGATAATATTTATTTGTGCCGGGAATTTTTGTCCATGCAGATCCGCCAAAATTGGAGCGGTAATTGCTTGGTGCTTTGCCGTCTTTTCCCTCGCGGAAATAGAAGTAGCCGGCGTAAGGACCGTCCGGGTCGGCGAGTGCTTTCTGAAACCATTCGTGTTTGTCGGAACAGTGATTGACGACAAGATCCATGATCAGATGCATACCGTGTTTTTTCATTTCGGCGACAAGGGTGTCAAAATCATCCATTGTACCAAACTGTTCTGCAATTTTATAGTAATCGGAAATGTCATATCCCTGATCGACAAAAGGGGATTCGTAAACCGGGGAGAGCCAGATGATGTCGATTCCGAGTTCTTTCAAATAGTCTAGCTTTGAGATGATTCCCTTTAAGTCACCGATTCCATCTCCGTTTGTATCCAAAAAACTTTTTGGGTAAATCTGATAAGCTACTTTATCGTGCCACCATTTTCTTTTCATAAATTCTCCTTTTCTTTCATTTGATTCTGGGGTGATTGCGAAACTCATTTAAAGCTGTTTAAAATTGTTCAAAATTAAATTTACACAACTTTGAGTTTCGCAATCTCTACACTTGATTGTATGATACTGTTATAATAGAATAGAAGAAACGAAAAATCTTGCATAAATATAAGAAAGTATTGTACAAAACTGCTATGCAAATGTGGATTAAGACAGCTTAGAAGGTGTTTGCCATCTGTTTCAATGATGTTAAAGAGGAATCAATACAATGAAAGAAAAAATAACCCTATCATTAGACCAGCATGAGAATGCCAGACACGGCGAAGAAATTTTTCCGCTGCAAAAATATGTGACGCCGTTATGGAAGGAGTATCCTTATGTCACGGCGCACTGGCATGAGGAGGCAGAATTTACACGGATTGAGAAGGGAAGCTGCACATATCAGATCCATCTTGAAATTTATGATGTGGAAGAGGGAGATCTGATTTTTATTCCGCCTGCGGTGCTGCATGCGATTTCCAATGAAAAAGAGGAGCGCATGCAGTCGGAAACGTATGTGTTTCATATGGATTTTCTTGGTGCAAAGGCTGCGGATATCTGTGCCATCCGGTATTTGAATCCACTGATGAACCAGAAATTGATCCCGCCGTTTGTAATCAAAAAAGGACATCCGCTTTACGAAAAGGCAGCAGATCTGTTTGAGGATATAAACACGGAGTATGACAAAAAAACACCCGGATACGAGATTGCTATCAAGTCATATCTGTTGCAGCTTGTGGCGGCTTTGATTCCATATTGTACCCGGAATACAGAGGCAGATGCGATTTTGACAGAACATGCGAAAAAGTTAAAAGAAGTTTTAAGTTATATCGATGCACACTATATGGAGGAACTGACGATTTCAGGACTTGCCGGAATCTGTTTTTTCAGTGAGTATTATTTTATGCGTTTTTTCAAAAAATACATGGGAATGTCATGCGTGCAGTACATCAAAAATGTGCGTCTGGAGCGTGCGGCAGACCAGTTTGAAAATGGGGAGACAAATACGCTCGAGGTGGCGCTTTCCTGTGGATTTTCGAATTTGTCTTATTTCCATCGGGAGTTTAAAAAGAAATATGGAATGACGCCAAAAAGATTTATCAGTCTGTCTGCCCGGGCGGCAGATTTTCACGAAGGAAGTGAATAATTACCATTTTTATGACTCATAATATCATCGTGAAAAAAATGTGCGGATTTTAAAATCCGTCGGAAAGAGGTAGAAAGATGATATTGAGCGAAAAAGAGACAACCGTGATCAAAGACTTACAGACACAGGAGCAGTGCTGCGTGGAAAAATACGAGAGATACAGTAAACTTGCCAAAGATCAGGTGCTTATTGACCTGTTCACAGATCTGCATGGAAAAGAGCAGAAGCATTTAGAATCCCTGACACAGGTGCTGTCTGGAAAAGTTCCTTCCTGCGACTGCAACGACAGTGATGGAAAAGATTATAACCCGGCTGCTACCTACAGCATGGCACCTTCCGAGGATAAGAAAACGGACTGTTTCCTTGCAACAGACTGTATCGGAACAGAAAAGCTTGTTTCCTCCACCTATAATACGGAAGTGTTTGCATTCGGTGATCCGGGTGTCAGAAAACTTTTGGCTGACATTCAGATCGAAGAGCAGAACCATGCGGAGATGCTTTATAAATATAAAACAGTCAACAGCATGGCGTAGCCCGGAGTTTAGGTTATGAGCCTGCCGTCAATCCATGTTACGAGCGGCAGAACCCAGAGGTTAAACTGCGGGATGGATGACTAAAAGACTATGAAGCAATATAGGTTTTATTATAATACGGCATGAATTTGATATTTAGTGCAAGAATTTGATTTTTGCCTTCCTTTTCATTTGTTAGGATAAATACACAAAATGAAAAGGGAGGTTTTTTATGTTGGACAAAAAAATGAGGGAAAAGTGGAAAAGAGCAGTGATGCTATTGGGCTGCATGGCGCTTGTCTTTTCGGGTTGCGGAAAAACAGGTGATGTGAAAGAGTCAGGTGCAGTGGAGCCACAGACTGCTGCAGAACAGGCAGAAGAAGTGACAGAAACGACAGAGGTATCAGAAACCGTATTTCAGATACCAGAAAATTATGCAGTTGTTATCACAGTGAAAATCAATCCGGAGTTACGTATTTATCTGGATGAAAATGCGAATGTTTTAGCAGTGGAACCTGTAAATGAGGATGCGCAGGAACTAATTGCTGCGATGCAGTTGGAAGGCATGACATTTGAGACATGCATGGAAAAAATGATCGCGCATGCGCATGAAATGGGATATCTGAAAGAAGATGGAACGATTCAGGTTACGGCAGAAGGAGATGAGGAAGAATTTTGTAGCCAGATATTAGAAAAGGCAAAGATATCGATTAGCAGTGTGATAGAAAAAGAAAATATCAAAGTTTCTTTGAAAATTGGAAATGATAAAGAAATTGTCACTGCTGGAAAATACGAGAAGTCCGCAAAAGACACATCGAAAAAGCAGGCTGCCAATAAGGGAAAAAAGACGGAGACGACAGAACAGAACGAAGATAAAATGGTAGTGGCAGAGGTTACAGAAGCAAAGCAGCAGTCCGAAGAAAAAAACACACAGCATGCAGCGCAGAATAACACACAGCAGACTACACAAAACAACAATCAGCAGACTGCGCAGCAGCCGGAAGAGAGCAACAGCCAAAAGACGGAGGAAAAAGACAATCAGCAGCCGGAACAAAAGCCAGAGCAGAAACCAGACCAGCAGCCGGAGCAGGAAACCGAGCAGCCAGCAGTAAAAGATCCTGCAAAGGATCCGGCATATCATCTTGTATGGCAGGACGAGTTTGAGGGAACTGTGTTAGACAGATCAGACTGGAATGTTGAACTTCACGATCCGGGCTGGGTAAACAGCGAACTTCAGGCTTATGTGGATACGGAGAAAAACATTTATGTAAAAGACGGAAAGCTGATCATTCAGCCGGAGAAAACCGAGCAGGATGGAAAAGTATCCTATACATCCGGAAGGGTAAATACACAGGGAAAGAAAGATTTTAAATATGGATATTTTGAATGCAGGGCAAAAGTTCCACAGGGAACCGGATATCTTCCTGCATTCTGGATGATGCCTACAAATGAAAACTTATATGGACAGTGGCCAAAATGTGGTGAGATCGACATCATGGAAGTTATGGGACAACAGACCAATAAGCTTTACGGAACCATCCATTATGGAGAGCCACATGCGGAAAGCCAGGGCACAAAGATTTTAGCAGCAGGCGATTTTGCAGATGAATATCATACCTTTGCCTGTGAATGGGAGCCGGGAGCAATCAGATGGTATGTCGATGGGATTTTATACCATGAGGAAAATGACTGGTATTCCACAACGAAAAACGTGGGAACGGTTGCATATCCGGCACCGTTTGACCAGCCATTTTACATGATCTTAAACGTGGCTGTCGGTGGTTCCTGGGTCGGCAATATTGATGACACGACACCTTTTGATGAGAAAGCGCAGCTTGCAGTGGACTATGTCAGGGTATATCAGAAGGACAGCTATGATGAGAATGTAAAGAGACCGGAGAAAAATGTGGTGCTCCGTGATCCGGATGCAAATGGAAATTATGTGAACAATGGAAATTTTGCTGAAAAAGAAAGTCTTACAGATGAGGCAGACTGGAAGTTTATGACAGCAAATGGCGGAGCAGCAGAAGCGGTAATTGAAAATAACTCCATAAAGATCACGACGGAAAAGGAAGGAACCGTTGATTACAGTGTACAACTGGTACAGGAAGGTATTCCGTTTAAGAAAGGTGCCACATATGAGGTTTCCTATGAGGCAAAGAGTTCTGAAAACAGAACCATGAATACCGCGGTGAAAGCACCGGATCGTTCTTACATGGCATATCTGAGTGAGAACACCAGTCTTACAACAGACTGGGAGACATACCGTTATTCTTTTAAAATGACAGAGGACAACGATGCAAACGGCAGACTTGAATACAATATGGGAGCAGCAGGCTCTGCGGCAGACATTGAGATCCGTAATGTTGCAGTCAAAATGACAAAGGATGCAGATCCAAATGAAGTGGAAGAGAAAACCATTCTTGCAAATGGAAGTCTTGTATACAATGGAGATTTCCAGGAGGGAGAGGGAAGACTCGCCTATTGGGAAATATCAGATGCCAGCGCAGCAAGCGTCACAAATGTAAATAATGAAAGAGAGCTTCATGCACAGATCAATCACACAGAAGAATCACCGCTTACAGTTTCGCAGAGCGGTCTAGCGTTTACGGATGGTATCAATTATGAACTTTCTTTTGTGGCAAGAGGAGATGCAGATCTGAAAGTGAGTGCCGCAGGAGCAGAACAAAGTTATGCACTTACGGATGCAAACCAGACATATACTTTAAAAATCAGTGCGGAAGCATATGGCAATAAAGATCTTGTATTTACAATGTCAGGACAGGGAGAGATTTATCTCGATCAGGTTAAAATCGTGGAAGATTCCCTGATCAAAAACGGTTCCTTCAATGCAGGATTATCCGGTTATGAATTTTATAAATATTCGGATGGACTTGCATCCATTGTAGTGGACAGTCTCACAGAGAATAATGCGGCAGATATTACCATTAACAGTACCGGAGATACGGACTGGTATATTCAGTTGAAACAAAACAATGTCGCATTGGAAAAAGATCAGTGGTACCGCCTGAAATTTGACGTGAAATCGAATCTGGCACGTAAAATTATGTATGCGATCCAGAGAGATGGTTCATCAGATAATGACTGGACACCTTACACCGGAAGCAAAATCATTGATCTTGCAGGTGACGGTCAGTATCAGAATATTTCGTATGATTTTAAAATGTCATGCGATACAGACATGAAAGCAATCCTTTCATTTACGCTTGGTGCAGTCGATGGACAGGCAATTGATCAGAAGCACAGAATCTGCTTTGACAATATTTCGCTGGAGAAGATTGATGCGCCGGAGATTGATGAACCGGTGATCAAACCGGTTGTTCCGGTGGGAGAAAATATGCTGACAGGACTTTGGAGCAGCATTGCTGATGAATGCAATGGAACACAGAAGGGAACAGATGGAACATTCTTGTTTACACTGGAAAATTCCGGAACCAATAACTGGGATGTTCAGGCTGCCCAGCAGAATCTCACATTGATCCAGGGAAATAAATATGAGATTAAATTTAATATTACATCCAGCATTGACCGTGTCGTAAAACTTGGATTCAGAGACCCGGAGAATGGATATAAAGGATTTTATGATGATATTACATTGAAGGCAGGAGAAACAAAAGAATATACAGTGGCTCCAACGTGGAGTGAGCAGTCAACCGAAACAGGTGAGTTTGTGCTGCTCTTAGGAACACCGGAAGGCGGAGAACAGTTAGGAGCGCACACCATCACCGTTGAAAATATTTCCGCAGTGATGCTGGCGGAATAAGTAATATTTTATCAAGAGGGAGTATTGAAATATATCAGAATCATGTTCTGAATATAAAATTAGATTCAAGCCTGAATGGTTCATGAAAATGACATTTAGGCAATGAATCTGATTTTTTTTGTGGATATGTTCCGCTATGATAAGAACAGTTAAAAATGTCAATGGATAGAAAAAAGGAGGAACTATGGCAGCAGTACGTTTTTTGGATAAAGATGGAACATTTACTTTAGATAGGGCAGAAAACTACAGTTATCTGTATCTGCCGGTGGCAAATGAAAAAGGATTAAAAGCAGCAGTGACACCGGATTTTGGCGGAGATTCCAAAGTGGATCAGAACACATTCCTGATGGAGCCGGTGAGTGCAGAAAATTTACATAATAACCGTTCTACCAGAAATTTCTGGTGCCAGATAAAGGGAATCGGAAGCTGGTCTGTAACAGGTGCGTCCGCAGAAGCAGAACTGAACCGGTTTACAGAGGAGCAGGAAGAAAGTACCCTGACAGCAGGATTTATGTGGCAGACAGTCACACGCTCTTCTGAAAAATACGGATTGTCTGCAAAAGTAACTTCTTTTGCGCCACTTGCACATGCAGCAGAGATCATGCAGGTGGAGATCTGTAATGAGAGCAAAGATGCACGGACGATCACACCTGTTGCAGCAGTTCCGGTTTATGGAAGAAGTGCAGATAATATCCGGGATCACAGACATGTAACTTCTCTGCTGCACCGCATTACGGTTACAACAAACGGGGTATGTGTCAGACCGACGATGTCCTTTGATGAACGTGGACATAAGAAAAATGAGATGATTTATTATGTCTGCGGTATGGATGGAGAGGGAAACAGTCCAAGAGATTTTTACCCGACTGTCGATCTGTTTATCGGGGAAGGGGGAAGTTTTACACATCCAAGAGCGGTATTGGAAAACAGGGACGGCGTGAAAGCCGGATACCGTGCAGAAGGAAAAGAAGCAGTGGGCGGCATCCGGTTTGAAGAGATCACATTGCAGCCTGGAGAAGCAAAAACTTATACGGTCATCATCGGGGTGACAGAAGATGCGGGTGAGATCCGGAAAGTGGCAGCCGATTATGCAACCAGTGCACGGGTAAATAAAGCACTTCAGAAAACACAAAATTACTGGCAGAAAAAAGTAAATGTAAAATGTTATACGGGCAATGAGGATTTTGATAATTATATGCGCTGGGTAAGTTTTCAGCCAATCTTAAGAAGAATCTATGGATGTTCATTTCTGCCACACCATGATTATGGAAAAGGCGGCAGAGGCTGGCGCGATCTCTGGCAGGATTGTCTGGCTCTCTTATTGATGAATCCGTCAGGAGTCAGACAGATGATCTTAGACAATTACGGTGGTGTGCGGATGGACGGAAGCAATGCGACCATCATCGGAGAGAAACAGGGAGTATTTATTGCTGACCGCAATCATATCACGCGTGTGTGGATGGATCATGGATTTTGGCCGTTTTTGACAACAAAGCTTTACATTGACCAGACAGGGGATATTGAGATCCTCCTGAAAAAAGTTTCATATTTTAAAGACCGCCAGGTGGAAAGAGGCACAGCCATTGATGAGGAGTGGAACAGTGCATATGGAGAGATCCAGAAAACGGAGGACAATGCTGTTTATTACGGAAGTGTGTTGGAACACCTTTTACTGCAGAATCTCTGCGCATTTTATGAAGTCGGAGATCATAACATCATCAGACTTCGCGGTGCAGACTGGAACGATGCACTTGATATGGCAGAGGAGAAAGGCGAAAGTGTTGCCTTCACCTGTGCGTATGCCGGAAATCTGCGGCAGCTTGCAGATTACCTGAAAGCATTGGAAAAACAGTGTGGCTGCACAGAAATTGAAATTTTAGAAGAAATGCAGATGCTGCTTTCAGATGAAGATACTTTGTATACAGATATTCAGGCAAAGCAGGAGTTATTAAAGACTTATACAAAAAAATGCCGTCATAACGTCAGTGGAAGAACAGTGGCAGTTGCGATAGATGAACTTACAGAGAGTCTTTACAGCAAGGCAGACTGGATGATGGAGTATATCCGTCAGAAGGAATGGGTCAATGATGGGGCAGACCATGCGTGGTTTAACAGCTATTATGATAATCATGGCAATAGGGTGGAAGGTAAATATGATAACAATGTACGCATGATGCTCACCGGTCAGGTCTTTGCCATTATGAGTGGAACAGCCGATGAAAAACAGGTACAGGCAGTCTGCGAGAGCGCAGACACCTATTTGTATGACAAGGATGCGGGAGGCTATCGCCTGAATACCAATTTCCATGAAAATAAATTTGATTTTGGCAGAATGTTTGGATTTGCTTATGGGGAAAAAGAAAACGGAGCTGTGTTTTCGCATATGACGGTCATGTATGCAAATGCTCTTTATCAGAGAGGATTTATCCGGGAAGGATACAAGGCATTGCAGACACTGGCAGATACAGCACTGGATTTTGACACAAGCAGAATTTATCCCGGAATCCCGGAATATTTTAACGCAGAAGGCAGAGGCATGTATGCTTATCTGACCGGTGCGGCGAGCTGGTATATGCTTACGCTCATCACAGAGGTTTTTGGTGTGAAGGGAAGTTTTGGTGATCTTGTAATAGAACCGAAACTGGTGAAGGAGCAGTTTGATGATAATGGAAATGCAGGTATACATCTGGAGTTTGCAGGCAATACCTTTGTGATCCGCTATCACAATGAGGAGAAGAAAGATTATGGAGCTTATCAGATCAGTGAGGTAGCTGCCATGCCGGAATTAGACATCCGGATGGAAGGGAAGAAAGCAGTGATAAGCAAAACATCCATTGAAAAATCAAATGGTGGATGCTATACGGTAAACGTGATTTTAAAATAATAAAAAACGAGGAGACAGAACATGCAATACGGATATTTTGATGATGAAAAGAGAGAATATGTGATTACAAGACCGGACACTCCGGCACCGTGGGCCAATTATCTTGGTTCCCCGGAATATGGTGCGATCATTTCAAACAACGCAGGCGGATACAGTTTTGCAAAATCAGGTGCAAACGGAAGAATTCTTCGTTACATTTTTAACGATTTTGATCAGCCGGGAAGATACATTTACATCAGAGATGAGGATGAAAATGATTTCTGGTCTGCATCCTGGCAGCCGGTCGGAAAAGATTTAAAAACTTATAAGAGTGAGTGTCATCATGGAACTGCATATACAAAAATCAATGCGGAATATAAAGATATCAGAACAGAAGCACTTTATTATGTGCCACTCAATGCATCTTATGAAGTGTGGGATTTAAATGTCACCAATACTTCTGATAAAGTAAGAAAACTGACGATCACGGGTTATGCGGAATTTACCAATAACAGCAATTACGAACAGGATCAGGTGAATCTCCAGTATTCCCAGTTCATCACAAGAACACAGTTCGAAAAAAACAGAATCCGTCAGCTCATCCATGGTAATTTAGATGGACAGGAGGAAGGCGTTGAGGTCGATCACAAAGTTGTGATAGAACGGTTCTTCGGGGCAGCAGGAGCGGAAGTGACATCTTACTGTGGTTCAAAAGAGAACTTTATCGGACATTATCACAATTATTCCAATCCGGCAGGTGTGGTGAACGGAAAACTGGATAATACTTTAAATTATAATGAGAACAGTTGTGGAGCGCTTGCTTTGAACCTTATATTACAGCCGGGAGAAAGCAAAAATATCGCATTTCTTCTTGGAATGAAATATGATGAGGAAGCAGCAGAAATCTGTGCACATTACAGTAATCCAAAAGAGATTTGCGAGAAAGAAGTAAAAGAACTGATCGGTTACTGGCATGAGAAATTAGAGCATTTTCAGGTGAAAACTCCAAGTCCTGAATTTGATACTATGATCAATACATGGAATGCCTATAATTGCTTCATGACATTTATCTGGTCAAGAGCAGCGTCTTTCATTTACTGTGGTTTAAGAAATGGTTACGGATATCGTGATACCGTGCAGGATATCCAGGGCGTGATCCATCTTGCACCTGAGATGGCAAAAGATAAGATACGTTTCATGCTTTCTGCACAGGTGCATCACGGAGCAGGACTTCCGCTTGTAAAATTTACACACAATCCGGGGCATGAGGATACACCGGAAGATGCATCTTATGTAAATGAGACAGGACATCCGGAGTATCGCGCAGATGATGCACTCTGGCTGTTCCCAACCGTTTATAAGTACATTTCCGAAACCGGTGACATGGCATTTTTAGATGAGGTGGTCCCATTTGCAGACAAAGAGGAAGGAACTGTGTATGAGCATTTGAAACGTGCAGTTGATTTCTCCATGAATCATCTTGGGGTACACGGAATGCCGGCAGGACTTTATGCCGACTGGAATGATTGTTTAAGACTTGGAAAAGCAGGAGAGTCTTCATTTGTTGCAATGCAGTTCTATTATGCAATGACAATCCTGAAGAAATTTGCGGAGTATAAAGGCGATACAGATTATATTGCATATCTGGAAGAAAAACAGAAACAGCAGGGGGATGTGATCAATGAGTTCTGCTGGAATGAAGACCGTTTCATCCGCGGATTTACAGAGGCAGGAGAGACAATCGGAAAGAGAACGGACAACGAGGCAAATATGTGGCTGAATCCGCAGAGCTGGAGTGTGATCAGCGGGCTTGCGACAGAAGAGCAGACAGAAAAAGCAATGGAAAATGTTTATGAGAAGCTGAACACAAAGTTTGGTGCGATTCTTATGGATCCGCCATATCATAAAGAAGCATTTGAGGGAGCACTGGCAGTGATCTACAATGCAGGAACAAAGGAAAATGCAGGTATTTTCTCCCAGTCACAGGGCTGGCTGATTCTGGCAGAGGCGCTGCTTGGACACGGAGACCGGGCATTCACTTACTTTATGGAGAATTCACCGGCAGCACAGAATGCGGACGCAGAGATCCGGGTGTTAGAGCCATACTGCTATGGACAGTTTACAGAGGGAAAGGCAAGCCCGCAGTTCGGGCGTTCCCATGTACACTGGCTGACAGGAACGGCATCTACCGTGATGGTGGGCTGTGTAGAGGGAATTCTTGGAATGCGGCCTGATTTTGAAGGACTGCGCATAGCACCTTCTATTCCAAAAGAGTGGGAACAGTTTGAGATCGAAAAAGATTTCCGTGGAAAACACTTACATATCGTTGTGAAGAACCGTAACCATGCACAGTGTGGATGCATAAAAATGATCGTAAACGGTGTGGAAACAGATGGCAGCTATGTCGCAGAAGCGATGTTAACAGAACACACAGAGATTGAATACATTATGTCATAAAATTTCTTATCAGTTATAAAAATGCAGGAGCAGATCCGGTGATCACACAACGGCTGTTCCTGCATTTTTTATGATTCGGATTTCTTTGGCATTTCCCAGTTTGTCCGGAAGTACATCATTCTGTACTTATAAGGTGTAATGCCAGTTTTTTTCTGGAAAACCTGAATAAAATGGCTCTGGGAAGCAAAAGAGAAATAATTGGCGATTTCGACAATGCTGTAATCTGAATATTGCAGCAGATTTTTTGCTTTTTCGATTTTTAAATCGGTGATATAGTGGCTGAGCGGAATTCCCATTTCTTTTAAAAATAATTTGGACAGGTAACTTTCCGACAGACTCAGGTATTCGGCCAATTCTTTGATGGTAATGCGGTAGTGAATATGACTATAAATGTAGTTTAAACAGAGTACAATGGGTTTGGAGAGAATCTGCCGGCGTTTCAATTCATTCATGCGGCTGCAAAAATCAAGACACATCGTATCGTGCAGCCTGCTGATCTGGTCGATCGTCCTGCACTTGTCCATTTTTAAAATATAAAAGTCACTGAGACTGTATGCCTGTTCCTGTTCCATTCCGGCATGCACACAGTATCTTGTGATCATGGCAGTCGTGACAACAAAGTGATAGCGGATATTCTGAAGTTTGTCCTCGGACAGTTTTCCCATTCCATCCGGGTTTGTGAAGGTCTGATTTTTACAGTTATCCTGCACATATTCGATATTTCCATTTGCAATCGCGTCATAGAACGTATATTCAGTTTCAATGACACGGTGCTGTTCTAACATTTCCTGATTTACAAATTCACTCCGGTACCATTCTTTAGAAAGATCCATAGGAAAACCCCCTGATTTTATCCTGCTTTTTCACTTCGTAAAATTCACAGTTTAGTGTAATACTATATTGATGCAAAAGATAGCATGAAAATGATATTTTGTCAATGAATTTTATATATTATGAGTGGGAAAAAACATACAATAAACTTACAAAAACGAACCAATCATATTTAGGGAGGAAGAAAACATGAAGAAAAAATTGTTATCAGCATTACTTGCTACAGCAATGACAGCATCCATGCTTGCTGGATGCGGAAGCGACGCAGCTTCAGGGGATGCAGGACAGAAACAGGATGCAGCAGACAACACGGCAGCATCTACAGAGGCAGCGGACGGAGAGAACGTTGCAGCAGATGAAGGAAAAGTTTTGAACATCTATTGTTGGAATGATGAGTTCCAGAGACGTCTGAAAGCACACTATGACAAATATGAAGAAGTGGATGCTACAACAGGTAAGATTGGGGACATCACAGTAAAATGGAATATCACACCAAGTGATGACAATGCATACCAGAACAACCTGGATGCAAATCTTTTAGCTCAGGATTCTGCTGCAGCGGATGATAAGATTGACTTATTCTTATTAGAAGCAGATTATGCGTTGAAATATGTTGATACAGATTACACAATGCCGGTCGCAGATCTCGGAATCACAGACGAAGATCTGAAAGATCAGTACCAGTATACAAAAGATATTGTAACAGATTCGAACGGTGTATTAAAAGGTGTTTCATGGCAGGGCTGCCCGGGTGTATTATTCTACAACCGTGAAGCTGCAAAAGAAGTATTAGGATCCGATGATCCGGCAGAAGTCCAGAAATATGTTTCTGACTGGGATACCTTCAACGCTACAGCAGAAAAGATGAAAGCTGCCGGATATCAGATGACATCTTCTGCAAATGATACATACCGTGTATATTCGAACAATGTTACTTCCAAATGGGTAGAAGACGGAAAAGTAAACATTGATGATAATATTATGAAATGGGTGGAAGACTCCAAGAAAATGGTAGATGCCGGTGAGACTGGTGTTCACGATATGTGGAGCGATGACTGGAGAAAAGGTTTCTTCCCGGAAGGTAAAGTATTCTGCTACTTTGGACCAGCATGGTTAGTAAACTTCTCTATGGCTGCTGATACAGAAGGTTCTATCGGATACGAAGGAGGCTGGGGTGCTGCTGAAGGACCACAGGGCTTCTTCTGGGGTGGTACATGGATCGCTGCTGCAGCAGGTACGGATAACGCAGCAACCATCAAAGATATTATGCTTACGATGACAACCGATGCAGATGTCATGAAAGAGATCGTTGTAGATGATGATGATTTTGTAAATAACCAGATTGTAATGGAAGAGATGGCAGAGGATACAAGCTACTCCAGCAAAATTTTAGGTGGACAGAATCCACTTGAGATGTACTGTGCGGGTGTATACAGCCTCGACTTAAGCAACCTTTCTCCATATGATGCGGGATGCAATGAAGAGTTCCAGAAAGCAATGAAAAACTACTTTGAAGATAATGCAACCTTAGAGGAAGCGCTTGATTTATTCTACAAAGGTATTACAGAGAAATATCCGGAACTTACATATTAAGGAAACATTATGTGATTGCCCGAGTGGCAATTAAGAAGATAGGATTGCGAAAAATGAACAACCATAGAGGAGGTTGATTTTCCGCAATCCTGATATTTGAAATTGATGCTTCACGATTTGTGAATATACCGGGATAAAGGAGGCACAGGCATTATGAAGAAAAGTGGGGGAAAAGCGGTCAGATATAACAAATGGGGATACATTTTTTTGATTCCGTTTATCGTGGTATACGTCATATTCCAGCTGATTCCGCTGTTTAGTACCATTTATAACAGCTTTTTTGAGAATTATATGTCAGGACTGACACAGGTTGGTCCAAATTTTGTAGGATTACAGAACTATATCAAACTTTTTGAGGGTGGAGATATCTGGATCTATGCGAAAAACACGATGATTTTATGGATCATGTGTTTTGTTCCGCAAATTTTTTTGTCTTTATTATTGGGAGCATGGTTTTCGGATGTGCGCCTGAAACTAAAAGGTTCCAGATTTTTCAAGACCGTGATCTATCTGCCAAACCTGATCATGGCATCTGCATTTTCAATGTTATTTTTCACTTTGTTTGCAGAGAGCGGACCGATCAATTCTTTGTTGATTCAAATGGGATTCATCACAGAACCATATAAGTTCCTCTCCAATGTGGGAAGTACCAGAGGGCTGATCGCCTTTATGAACTGTCTGATGTGGTTTGGTAATACTACGATTCTTCTGATGGCAGGAATGATGGGAATTGACACTTCATTATTTGAAGCGGCTGAAGTAGACGGTGCAACATCCACACAGGTTTTCTTCCGCATTACATTGCCGCTGTTGCGTCCAATTCTGGTATATGTACTGATCACTTCACTGATCGGTGGACTTCAGTTATTTGATGTGCCTCAGATTTTGACAAATGGTACGGGTAATCCGGTGCGTTCTACGATGACACTGATTATGTTCCTGAACAATCATTTATATAGCAAAAACTATGGTATGGCGGGTGCAGTTTCTGTTGTACTGTTTATCATCACAGGTATTTTAAGTATTGTTGTATTTAAACTGACCGGAAACGATAAGAGAAAGGGGTGATTTGGAATGAGAAAACAGGAAGTTAAGAAAGGTCTGGGATTGCATGCAAGAAGAGTGATTGCATACACAGTCCTGATCATAATATCTTTTTTCTGTCTGTTCTGGTTTTATGTATTGTTTATTAATGCAACCAGATCGAACGGAGAACTTCAGGCAGGATTTACCGCGGTTCCGAGCACACATTTATTCGATAACTGGAATAATCTGCTGCATGGAACACTTCCGGTCATCAAAGGCCTTGTGAACAGTCTGATCATTTCATCCTTAAGTGCAGTATTGACGGTTTATTTTTCCACCATGACAGCTTATGCGATCCACGCTTATGATTTCAGGCTGAAAAAATATATTTATACATTTATTCTTGCAGTTATGATGATTCCTACACAGGTGACAGCACTTGGATTTATCAGATTAATGCGCAGTATGAATTTGATGGATTCATTTATTCCATTGATCGTTCCGGCGGTTGCAGCACCGATTACATTTTTCTACATGAAACAGTATATGGAAAGCACGCTGCCTTTATCACTGATCGAGGCAGCGCGGATTGATGGCTCCGGGGAATTCCGTACATTCAATTCCATTGTACTTCCATTAATGAAACCGGCAATTGCTGTTCAGGCAATTTTTGGATTTGTGAGCAGCTGGAACAATTACTTTACTCCGGCATTGATTTTACAGAGTGATAACAAAAAGACACTGCCGATTTTGATCGCACAGCTTCGTGCAGCAGACTGGCTGAAGTTTGATATGGGGCAGGTCTATGTGATGATCGCATTCTCCATTTTCCCGGTTATCATCGTTTATTTGTTCCTGTCGCGCTATATCGTGCAGGGAATTGCACTTGGAAGTGTGAAGGGATAGGAAAAATTATATTTGGTTCAGATAAGAGGCGGGAAGCTTTTGAGGAATCTCAAAGGTTTCCTGTTTTTTGTATAAAAACGTTTTTACTGAATAAAATATGTGCTACAATGAGTGCAGGAGAGAGGAAGAAGGGAGCCTGCGGCATGGTCTATTTAGCAATCACTGCAGCGATTTTTACGCTTGATTTTTTTCTGAAAAAATATATTGATAAAAAATACGCCAGAAAAGTAAAAAATCCACGTCTCGGTGGAATGATCTGCATAGAGAAGTTCTACAACAAAGGTGCAACGTTAAATCTTCTCGCAAAACATCCGAAAGCCATGACTGCGATACACAGTGTCATCATGGCTTTTGTGGCAGTCGTTTATTATTTTGCAATGCGGATGACTGGAAAAAAACTCACAAAAACGGGACTTGCCATGTTAGCCGGCGGCGGACTGAGCAATTTATATGACCGCTATACAAAGCACCATGTTGTGGATTATGTGCGGTTTCAGACCGGACCGAAATGGTTTCGGAGGATTATTTTTAATGTGTCTGATTTCTTTATTTTTATAGGGGCAGTGCTTGCAGTCATCGGAAGCGAAGTGTAATATTAAGATAATCTCAAACCATAGATTGATAAAACAATTACCGGGAAGGAAATGATTTTTTGCTATGACAAAAGAACAGTATATCAAAATTACAGAACCGCTTCGGAGCAATCAGGAACGGGCGAAGCGTGTGACGAGTCTGAATCATATGCTGACAGCACTTGTATTCTGCGTGTATCCGCTCTATCTTTTTATGCTGTTTGAGGACAAAGATCCATGGCTCTGGCGCGCAATACTTGTTCCGGCAGTGTCCTTTGTGGGACTTTCCATTGTCCGGAAAATCATCAATGCGCCTAGACCGTATGAAAAATTTGACATGCCGCCGGTGTTGGAAAAAGACACAAAAGGAAAATCATTTCCAAGCCGGCATGTATTTTCTGTTTTTATTATTGCGATGACGATTTTTTATGAGCATCCGGGAGCAGGGGTACTGCTCGGAATCATTGGTTTGCTTCTGGGCATTGTGCGCGTGCTGGTCGGAGTGCATGAGCCAAAGGATATCATTGTGGGCGCGCTGGCAGGGATCGTCTGCGGTATTGTAGGATATTATGTTATATGATAATCTTAGTTACGGCTGTGCATAACGCTTCCGGTATTCCCTCGGGGTCTGCTGGAAGCGTTTTTTGAAGGAACGGTTAAAATAGGAAAGATTATCAAATCCCACTTCCGCTGCAATATCCAAAACCGAAGAATCGGAAGAGATCAAAAGTCTGGAAGCCATCGTCAGCCGGTATTCATTCAGATAGTCGATAAAGGACGTTCCCATCGTATTTTTAAAATATTTCATAAAATGTGACTGGCTTAAGCTGACTTCTTTTGCCACATCTTCAATCGTAATTTTTTCCATGTAATTATTTTCCACAAATTTTAAGATCAATTTCATTTTTTCCAGAGACTTGTAATCTTTTTTCTGGGCATTTCTGGAACTGCACTTATTGAAGAGAGTATAAAACAGCATAAAAAGCTGGCTTTTGATGAAAAGCTGGTAAGCTGGCGGATTGGTTTTGCTGATCTCATCATTTGCATCGACGCAGGCAGAAATCTCTCCATAATAGGGATCACCGGGCTGATAGAGTACCGGAACTGTGAGTGTTCCGTCCATCAGTGGGGAAAAATAGTCGGTGCTGCAGGTGTCGGTCTGCTTGGATAAAAGAATCTGCGGATGAAAAATAATATTTTCATATTCCATACTTTCGTTTTCGTATTGTTCAATCGAATGTAATTGTCCCGGAATGATAAGTGCGAGCGTTCCGGCACTGACCTGGTATTGTGTGAAGTCCACGGTGATAATACCGTGACCTTTCTTTATATAGATAAGCTCCATTTCGTCATGCCAGTGGATCGGCACATAAGAAAAATCCAGTGGGATCGAGCACAGATAAGTGATATATGGAAATAAAGGGTTTCCATGGGAGATTTTTTCCTGATAATTTTCGTATTCCAGTATATTCATAAGGTACATACTCCTTTGTGATGATTTTATTGTGCCGAAAACATGCACTTTGCGCTGCAATCTGGAAAATAAAACAACATGATTGAAAAGTGCACAAAAACCGGGTGCTCATTTTGTTATGTTTACACAATTTTAAAGAGGTTAAAACAATACATCATTTATAACATGATAGGATTGTACCACTTTTGTATGGAATATTACAAGAATAAAATGGCGTACCTGAATATAATATTAATCATAAAACATCGGTTTTACGAAAAAACACGAAAACAACTGCGGCAGAAAATGCGGCGGACAATACAATAAGCTTTCGCCAACAGGCGCAAGGAAAGGAGTAAATCATGAATTTACAGGAAATCGTAACAAAAAGAACAGGAAAAGCAATTTCCCAGTGCAGTAACGAAGAATTATATTTCTCTTTGCTTGAAATGACAAAAGGAATGGCAGAAGAGAAAGTCAGCAACGAGGGAAAAAGAAAATTATATTATATCTCAGCAGAATTCCTGATCGGTAAATTATTATCAAACAACCTGATCAATCTTGGGATTTATGAGGACGTAAAAAAATTACTGGCAGACAATGGCAAGAGCCTTGCAGAGATCGAGGAGGTTGAGCCGGAACCATCTTTGGGCAATGGTGGACTTGGACGTCTTGCAGCATGTTTCCTTGACTCTATCGCTACACTTGGTTTGAACGGTGATGGTGTTGGTTTAAATTACCACTACGGATTATTCAAACAGGTATTTGAGAACAATCTCCAGCATGAGACTCCAAACCCATGGATCGAGAAAGAGAGCTGGCTGACAAAGACAGATAAAGCGTACACCATTCAGTTCGGTGGATTCAATCTGCAGTCCAGAATGTATGATATCGATGTGTTAGGATACAACAACCGTACCACAAAACTTCATTTATTCGATGTAGAGACAGTAGATGAAAGCTTAGTTGGTGATGGAATTGATTTTGATAAAGAGGACATCAAAAAGAACCTTACTTTATTCTTATATCCGGATGATTCTGATGATAAGGGACGTATCCTCCGTGTTTACCAGCAGTACTTCATGGTAAGCAACGCAGCAAGACTGATCATCGATGAGACACTTGCAAGAGGCGGCGATTTACACAAATTAAATGAGTACGCAGTAGTTCAGATCAACGATACACACCCAAGTATGGTGATTCCTGAACTGATCCGTTTATTGATGGAGCGTGGAATCTTACTGGATGAGGCAATTGATATTGTATCCAAAACATGTGCTTACACAAACCATACCATTTTAGCAGAGGCTCTGGAAAAATGGCCGATCCATTTCTTAGAGAAGGCTGTTCCACAGTTAATGCCGATCATTTACGAATTAAACAGCCGTGTTGTGAAAAAATTTGACGATAAATCCGTAGCGATCATCGATGATGAGAGACGTGTCCATATGGCACACATGGATATCCATTACGGTTACAGCATCAACGGTGTTGCATACCTTCACACAGAGATCTTAAAGAACTCTGAGCTTAACAACTTCTACAAGATCTATCCTGAGAAGTTCAACAACAAGACAAACGGTATCACATTCCGCCGCTGGTTATTACACTGTGATCCGGAACTCACCGCATTATTTGAATCTCTGATCGGTGACGGCTTCAAGAAAGATGCAACCGAACTTGAAAAATTAGGTGCATTTGTAAATGATGAAGCAGTATTACAGAAGATTCTTGATGTTAAGAATGCAAAGAAAGCAGAATTAAAAGATTATCTTGCAAAAACACAGGGTATCGAGTTAAATGAGAACTCTATTTACGATATCCAGATCAAGAGATTACACGAGTATAAGAGACAGCAGATGAATGCACTCTATGTGATCCACAAATATTTTGAGATCAAAGCAGGCAAAAAACCAGCCCGTCCGATCACTGTTATTTTCGGTGCAAAGGCAGCTCCGGCTTATGTCATTGCAAAAGATATCATTCATCTGATCCTTTGCTTACAGGAACTGATCAGCAAAGATCCGGAGGTTTCTCCATACTTAAAAGTTGTTATGGTAGAAAACTACAATGTAACACTGGCTGAAAAATTAATCCCGGCAGCAGATATCCATGAGCAGATTTCCCTTGCTTCCAAAGAGGCATCCGGAACATCCAACATGAAATTCATGTTAAACGGTGCAGTAGCGATCGGTACTATGGACGGTGCAAACGTTGAGATGCATCAGTTCGTTGGGGACGATAACATTTACATCTTCGGTGAGACTTCTGAGCAGGTGATCGAGCACTATGCAAAAGCAGATTATGTTTCCAGAAGCTACTATGACAATGATGAGAACATCAGACGTGCGATCGACTTCATCGTAAGTGATGAGATGATGGCAGTCGGATGCAGAGAAAACTTAGAGCGTCTCTACAATGAATTATTAAACAAAGACTGGTTCATGACATTACCGGATTTCGAGGAATATGTTGCAGCAAAAGAGCGCATCTTTGCAGATTACGAAGACCGTATGGCATGGGCGAAAAAAATGCTCGTAAACATGAGCCAGGCAGGTTTCTTCTCATCTGACAGAACCATTGCACAGTACAATGAAGATATCTGGCATCTGTAAAATATAGCAGCAGAACACTTGCTGTTCTGATGCGTAAGAAAATGATTCAGGTGTGAGCAGCTCTCCTTTTGCGAAGCAAAACTATTCATGAGAGCTGCGAACGTTACATTCGCAGAGCATCTGTGAATGTAACGACATCTGGCATCTGTAAAATTCAGCAGCAGAACACTTGCTGTTCTGATGCGTAAGAAAATGATTCAGGTGTTCGCAGAACATCTGTAAAATTAGGGGAGTATATGATCTATATACAAAGTGGCGTGCGCCGTATGTAAAGTGCGGTGTGAGCCTCTTTTTTGTGTGTTGTAAAATCTGCCAACAACACATATAATGGGAGTAGGCAGTGAAACAGCGCCGGATGCTGCGGAAAGAGACATTATGCACAATAACTCTGACAGGGAATGAAGGAATCTGTTCAATAAATTGCTTGGAATATTTGGGCGTATGCTTTATAATGTGCATAAAGCAATGAGCAGTGTCAGGAGGAAAAAATATCAAATGCAGTGCTTGCACGATGTATTTGATATTTTTGATGACTGATAGGGCGAATGCCCGTGAGCCCATGAAATCTTTGATTTCATGGGCGTGCACTGCGGACAAAATTAACAGAGGACTTAATTTCATGAATAAAAAGAAATTTACATATATCACAGCGCTTACCCTGTTAAGCTTTACACTTATGACAGGCTGTACCAATGAGCGCAAAGAAAACCAGACTGCTTACCGTCAGATTGGGATCAATGCAATGGAAAGCGGCGATTACGCAGGAGCCGTGGACGCGTTTAACAGTGCTCTGGGACAGTGCATTGGGAAAATCACAGAGAACGAATTAGATATCTGCTACTATAAGGCAGCGGCACAGTATGCCGGTGGTGATCCGGCAGGGGCAGTGGACACTTACACAGCGATTATTGATTATGACAAAAAGGCGGCAGACGCTTATTATCTGCGCGGCTGTGTTTATCTGAAACAGGGGAATACCGAGGGTGCCGTTTCGGATTTTGATGAGGCAGTAAAAAATAACAGCAGCGATTACGAACTTTATGTCAACATTTACGAGAATCTTTCTGCTTATGATATGACGGAAAAAGGGGAAGAATACTTAAATAAAGCATTTGATATTAAGGGCAACAGTGCCGGAGATTATGCATGGCGCGGAAGAATTTACTATGATCTTGGACAGTACGATAATGCCCAGACAGAGTTGAAGTCGGCTTTAGATAAGGAGAGCGTCATCGCAAATCTTTACATTGCGCAGGTGTATGAGGCACAGGGTGATCCTGAAAACGCAGAGGTTTATTATCAGAATTATGTAAACTCGGGAAACGCAGATTCCCAGGCAATGAATGCACTCGGAGAAATTGAGATGGCAAAAGGAAACTATTCCGGTGCACTCACCTATTTAGAGCAGGGTATTGCTATGGAAAATGTGACAAACAGAAGAGAACTGATGCAGAATCTCATCATTTGTTATGAATATACATCCGATTTTAATTCTGCATGGAATGTGGTACAGGAGTATGTACAGGTTTATCCGGATGATGCGAGTGCGCAGCGTGAATATATTTTCCTGAAAAACCGTATGGAACAGACAGCGCCTGTGGAGAATACAGAGGAAGCCGTGACAGAGGATACGCAGACAGTGGAAGATACACAGACACCGGAAGAGGCGCAGACACCAGAAGAGGCGCAGACACCGGCACAATAAAAGAGACCACAGGAAACAATAACGGAGAATAGAATGGCAGAAGCATTTAAAATAGAAGAGATAGAAGAAAAAGTAATTCTTGTAGGCGTGAGTGAGCAGGATGGAGATGACGCAGAGGATTCTGTTGCAGAACTTGCGGAACTGGTGAAAACAGCAGGAGCAACTGTAGTCGGAACCATGATCCAGAAGCGGGAGCTCATTCATCCGGGGACTTATATCGGTTCTGGAAAGGTGGCGGAGTTAAAGCTGCTTGTGGAGGAACTGGGCGCAACCGGCATTGTGTGTGATGATGAACTTTCACCGGCGCAGCTCCGCAATCTGGAAGATATGCTGGATACAAAAGTGATGGACCGCACACTGATCATTCTGGATATTTTTGCGGCAAGAGCAACTACCAGCGAGGGAAAGATCCAGGTGGAACTGGCGCAGTTAAAGTACCGTCTGAGCAGGCTGACCGGACTTGGACGTTCCATGTCAAGACTTGGAGGCGGAATCGGTACAAGAGGTCCGGGTGAGAAAAAGCTGGAAATTGACAGACGTCTTATCAAAGACCGGATCGCACAGCTGAACCGGGAATTGAAAGAAGTACGGCAGCACCGTGATATCACCCGTGCACAGCGGGAAAAAAATCAGATGCCGGTGGCTGCGATCGTGGGATACACAAATGCAGGAAAATCAACACTTATCAATACACTGACCAATGCCGGAGTTCTGGAGGAGGACAAGCTGTTTGCAACGCTTGATCCTACCACAAGAGTGCTGGAACTGTCGGGACGGCAGCAGATATTGGTGACAGATACCGTCGGATTTATCCGCAAACTGCCGCATCATCTGATCGAGGCATTTAAAAGCACGCTGGAGGAGGCAAAATACGCAGACTATATTTTACATGTGGTAGATGCTTCCAATCCGCAGCATGAGAAACAGATGCTGATCGTATATGAGACACTGGCAAATCTGGATGTGAAAGACAAGACGGTGATCACGCTGTTCAACAAGCAGGATGCAAGGATGGACAGCGAGCCGCTGCATGATTTTAAAGCAGATCATACACTGCAGATCTCAGCGAAAAATGGAACCGGGTTAGAGGAATTAAAGAATCTTTTATCCGAGCTCCTGCGTGAAAATAAAATCCTCGTGGAGCGGACAGTGCCGTATGCAAATGCAGGCGTGATCCAGCTTGTCCGCAAATCCGGTGAACTGTTGGAAGAAGAATACCGTGAGGACGGAATCTATATCCGTGCTTACGTACCAATGGAAATTTACGCAAAATTATAACAACGACAAAAGTAGTTTATCTGGGAAGAAAGGAACCATAAAAATGATATTATTGATTAAAAACGGACATGTCATCAATCCGGCGACAGAGACAGACGAAGTGGCAGATATTCTCGCCGAGGATGGAAAAGTCGTAAAAATGGAAAAAAATATCAAGGCAAAGGCAGACCGTGTGATCGACGCAAAAGGCTGCTATGTTATGCCGGGATTTATTGATATGCATGTGCATTTGAGAGATCCGGGACAGGAGCAGAAAGAGACGATCGAGACAGGCTGTAATGCGGCGGCACACGGCGGATACACAACTATCCTTGCAATGCCGAACACAAAGCCGGTGGTAGATAATCCGGATGTTGTAAAATACGTGCAAAACAAGGCAAAAACAGTTGGTGTCGTGAATGTTTTACAGGTGGGAGCCATCACAAAAGGACAACAGGGAAAAGAATTAGCAGATATCCGGGGCATGTACGAAGCGGGAATTCCGGCGATCAGTGAAGATGGCAGATCCGTTATGAATTCCGAACTTTACCGGGAGGCGATGGAGATCGCAGCAGAACTTGATATCCCGGTACTTGCCCACTGTGAGGACATTAACCTTGTAAATGGCGGCGTTATGAATGAGGATGCGCATTCCAAAGAGCTTGGTTTAAGAGGAATCACCAATTCGGTAGAAGATATCATTGTGGCAAGAGATATCATGTTAAGTGGGGACACCGGAGCAAAATTACATTTGTGTCACTGCTCAACAAGAGATTCAGTAAAAATGGTACAACATGCGAAGATGGAAAAGACAAAGGTGACAGCAGAAGTATGCCCGCATCATTTTACACTGACCTCGGATGATATCCATAAAATCGAGCCGTCCATCGATCAGGAGAAAAAACTTGCGATCGATGCAGATGCGGATACAAACTTTAAAATGAATCCGCCGCTTCGTTCCAGAGAAGACGTGCAGGCATTAAAAGAAGGACTGCGTGACAATATTATGGATGTGATTTCCACAGACCATGCACCGCATACATTTGAGGAGAAAAACACCTCCATGAAAAAAGCGCCGTTTGGAATCGTTGGACTTGAGACAGCTGCATGCCTCACTTACTCAGAACTTGTGTTGCAGGGCTATCTCACACCGATGCAGATGGCAGAGAAGATGAGCTATAACCCGGCAAAGATTGTTGGAATTGACAAGGGCGATATCCAGCCGGGCAAAATTGCTGACATCGTGATTTTTGATCCGGAAAAAACACATAAGATTGACAAAACGAAATTTGCAAGTAAAGGACGCAACACACCATTTGACGGAAGAGAAGTAACCGGAAAAGTGATGGCAACCATCGTGGATGGACGTGTTGTTTATGAGGCAGAAGCATAGGAACACACCATATTAAGAGCTACAGAGGCAAACATTTGAAATAAGAATGTAAAGTAGTTGAGAGAGTGAAAAAGTGAGGAAGTACAAAGATGGCAGAAAAATTTGAAGAAACAGCGATCATCATCCGTCAGGAAGAAATCGCAGATGATATTTACAGTATGTGGCTGCACACTGACCAGATTGCAGCACATGCGAAAGCAGGACAGTTTGTTTCTGTTTATTGTAATGATGGAAGCAGACTGCTTCCAAGACCAATCAGTATTTGTGAGATTGATAAAAAGGATGGCGCAATCCGTCTGGTGTATCGTGTAGCAGGGAAAGGAACAGCAGAATTTTCCGGCATGCATACAGGCGCACAGCTTCGCATTGTAGGGCCTCTTGGAAATGGATTCCCAAAGAAAGAGAAAAAAGCCTTTTTGATCGGAGGCGGAATTGGAATACCTCCAATGTTACAGCTTGCAAAAGAGTTAAACTGTGAGAAACAGATTGTGTTAGGATTCCGCGATGAACTGTTTTTAATGGATGAGTTTAAACAGCAGGGCAGAGTTTACGTGGCAACCGAGGATGGAAGCGCAGGAACCGAAGGAAATGTTCTGGATGCGATCCGTGAAAATGGACTGGACGCAGAGATTATTTATGCCTGCGGACCAATGCCAATGCTTCGTGCCTTAAAAGAATATGCAGAGAAAAATCACATCGAGTGCTGGATATCCATGGAGGAGCGTATGGCATGCGGTATTGGCGCGTGCCTTGCCTGTGTATGTCAGTCAAAAGAAAAAGACGCACACAGCAACGTGAAGAACAAACGAATCTGTAAAGAAGGACCTGTATTCCGTGCAGAGGAGGTAGAATTCTAATGAACATGAAAGTAGATTTATGTGGAGTAACCTTAAACAATCCTGTCATGACTGCTTCCGGTACATTTGGTTCCGGCGCAGAGTACGCAGAGTTTGTGGATCTGAATAAATTGGGAGCTGTTGTGACAAAAGGTGTTGCAAATGTTCCATGGCCGGGAAATCCGACACCGCGTGTTGCAGAAGTATATGGCGGTATGTTAAATGCAGTAGGACTTCAGAACCCTGGAATTGATCTTTTTGTGGAGCGCGACATTCCTTTTTTAAAGCAGTTTGACACAAAAATCATGGTGAATGTATGTGGACATTCCACAGAGGAATATATTGAAGTAGTGGAGAGGTTAAGAGACCAGCCGGTAGACCTTTTGGAGATTAATATTTCCTGCCCGAATGTCAAAGAAGGTGGCATTGCATTTGGTCAGGATCCAAAAGCAGTGGAAGCTATCACAAAGGAAATGAAAAAACATGCTGCACAGCCGGTCATCATGAAGCTTTCCCCGAATGTGACAGATATTACAGAGATGGCGAGGGCGGCAGAGGCAGGAGGCGCAGACGGACTGTCACTGATCAACACCATCACAGGCATGAAGATCGATATCAACCGCCAGAAGTTTGTGCTTGCCAATAAGACAGGCGGCATGTCAGGTCCAGCCATTCATCCTGTCGCTGTCCGCATGGTTTATCAGACTGCCCAGGCAGTCAGACTTCCAATCGTCGGAATGGGAGGAATCATGAATGCAGAGGATGCGATTGAAATGATCCTTGCCGGAGCTACCGCAGTATCTGTAGGTACCGCAAATTTCACGAATCCGCATGTGACAGAGGAGATCGTCGCAGGAATCAGGGATTATATGGAGCGTTATCAGGTTGCGGACATCAGGGATCTGGTTGGTGCAGTACATGAATAAGAGAGAAATATTACAAAAAGCCGGGATTATGTCCCGGTTTTTTTGTTAGGGCAGCAACCGTTCATCAGAGCGAGATTCGCAGAGCGTATCTCGTCTCTGTTGCTCTGAAAGTAATGAGGTACAGTGCCTGGGTAATAATTAAGATTTGAAATGCTGTATACCCAAAATAAATGAAAATATAGTGATGAAAAGAATCGATTGGGTAACATGGTAAAAAATAATGCAAATTACCCACTAAAAAGAGAAAACTGTGGGTAATTTTGTTATGTAAAAAAGATTGTTACCCAAATGGCATGTTTTTTCGATAAATAAAAGCAGTATTTGGGTAAAAAAAGGTGTTTAATAAACACTTTACCCAAATAATAGAGGAAAACATTGTAAGAACTAAAATTTTACAGGCAAGTATCGATAAAACAGAAGTTACTATAATTATGAAAAAATTATAAAGTTGTAGAAACATATAGACAACAGCAGGATTTTCAAGTATTATATCAAAAAATATTCTTATTATTATCTAGAACATACTTATAATTTGCAAATCCATTAAAATCTGCTTTGCAGATGGGATTGCTCATTTTTGAATCGTTCTTTTCAGTCTGAACAGACTTGTAGAGTAGTTATCATAGAACATTCGTTACAAATTATCCAAAAAATATTTCAATTAGGAGGGGGAAAATTGATTTATGACCAGATAAAAAGAGAAGTTGATATTTTATCAAGAAAATATGATAAATTACAGCAGCAGTTATTGAAAATGCCAGAAGGGGAATTACTCTGTGCAAAAAATGGAGATTATACAAAATGGTATTTGCACAATGATAAAACACTATCCTATATCTCAAAAAGGGAAAATAAACTGGCAGAAAAACTTGCACTGAAAAAGTATTATGAATATCAGATGCAGGAGTTGGAAAAACAAATACATATTCTGGAGAAATGTGCAGCAGCATTGAAGAAGGTAAACATGAAATCTGAATATCTTTTGCGTGAAGAATCGCCATATTGGAAATTGCTGAAGATACATTTTGAAAAATATGAAAAAGAGAAAATATCATGGATGAACGGACAATATAAATGCAATCCATCTCATCCGGAAAATCTGATTCATAAAACAATGCAGGGACATTTGGTGAGATCAAAATCAGAAGTGATCATTGCAAACACCTTATATATGAATCAAATACCATATAGGTATGAGAATCAGCTTGAGGTAAAAGGAGTCATCCTATATCCGGATTTTACAATTCTTCACCCAAAAACAAACAATCTGTGTTATTGGGAACATTTTGGAATGATGGAAAATGAAACTTATCGTGAGAATGCTTACAATAAATTAAAATTGTACGGTCAGAATGGAATCATTCCATCTATAAATCTTATCACTACATTTGAAACAAAATCTCATCCAATAGATTCAGGAAAAATCCAGCAAATTGTAAAAGAAAAATTTGTTTTGTAGAGACCGCAGACTCATTTTAAGTTTTTGTTTTGCAAAAAGAGTATGTTCACTACTGAATCACTTTCCTGCGCAGCAAAACAGCAAGTGTGAACAGTAACAAAATATCAAATAATAATTGGACAAAAACATATTTTGAATTGAGCTTGCAGATATTTTATGGTAGTATAAGAAATGACACAAATTAGCAGACCTATGGCTGGCTGTGACAGAAACTTGGATGTTGTGCCAAAGAGAAAATAATGGATTACAGGAAATAAAGATCAGGAGGTAAAGATCATATGGAAACATATAAGCAGGAATTTATCGATTTTATGGTAGAGAGTGATGTTTTAAAATTTGGAGATTTTACGTTGAAAAGTGGACGTAAATCCCCATTTTTCATGAATGCAGGAGCCTATGTGACAGGTTCCCAGTTAAAGAGACTTGGAGAGTACTATGCAAAGGCAATCCATGACAACTATGGAGATGATTTCGATGTGCTGTTCGGACCGGCATATAAGGGAATCCCGCTTGCAGTTGTCACAGCGATCGCATACAGTGAATTATATGGAAAAGAAGTCCGTTACTGCTCAGACAGAAAAGAAGCAAAAGACCACGGAGCTGACAAGGGCGGTTTCCTCGGAAGCAGCTTGAAAGATGGCGACAGAGTTGTCATGATCGAGGACGTGACCACTTCCGGAAAATCCATGGAAGAGACTGTTCCAAAAGTAAGAGGAGCAGCAGACGTTGAGATCGTTGGTCTTATGGTAAGTTTAAACCGTATGGAAGTCGGACAGGGCGGAAAAGTAAGTGCGCTGGATGAGATCAAAGAAAAATACGGTTTTGAAGGAAAAGCAATTGTCACAATGGCAGAGGTGACAGAGTACCTTTACAACAGAGAACACAATGGCAGAGTCGTGATCAACGATGAGATCAAAGCCGCTATTGACAAATACTACGAAGAATATGGATGCAAATAAGAAAGGCAGCGAGCGCTGCCCGTTGATACGGAAAGGTAAGCACCGGGTACTGGCATTCGTGTTTTTTCTGATTTATTTCGCTGTGCTGTTCTATTTCCTCTTTTTTTCCGAGGAGATGGGGCGGACTTATTCAGAGAGAGCGTATCATTACAATCTGATTCCGTTTCATGAGATCATGCGGTTTGTCAAATATCGGCATGTGCTTGGATGGCAGGCTGTAGTGCTCAATATCTGGGGAAATATCATTGCATTTATGCCTTTTGGTTCATTTTTGCCGATCTATTCAAAAAGATGCAGAAATGTGTGGATGACGGTGCTATACAGTTTTGAACTGAGTCTGCTTGTGGAACTGCTTCAGCTTGTGTTTAAGGTGGGTAGTTTTGATGTGGATGATCTGTTTTTGAACACGATCGGTGGACTGCTTGGTTATCTGGTGTACAAAGGATTGCTTTATTTGTGGAAAAGATATGAAAAAGCAAGGCATATAGTGAATAAGTAAGAAGCAGATTTTTATGGATCTGCGAATCGTACATGGAAAAGTAAGAAAAAGAATATGAGTGGCAGGGTATCATTATGGCACAGAGAAGACGTAGAAAATACGGATATAAGTTTACAGAGAAGACACAGTCAAAAAAGGGAATTGTAGCTTTTATTCTGGCTGTGCTTTCGATTGCAATTTTTATTTATGTAATTGTAAATTCATTTCATCATGGCGGAAATGGAAGCATGTACCTTGGAAGTGCAGGAGTGTCCTCTATGCTGGTAGCACTGGTCGCTGTGGTACTGGCAGTGATGAGCCTTCGGGAGGAGGAGTCTTTTAAGCTGTTTCCATATATGTCGACTGTGCTGTCGTTTCTTGCAGCCGGTATGTGGATTGCAATTTATGTAATTGGATTTTTAATCGTATAGTTAATAAGGGAGATCAGGATGGGATACAGAGATATTTATAAGGAGTCAAATGAGCAGGCAGAGGAGCGTTTTTCGCTTGTGATGGAGCGTATTGCAGAGATTGCAGAAGAAACGGACGTGCCGGAGAAATTTGACGATTATTTTAAAAAGACCGCAGCATTTTTATTACAGTTAAAGAGTGTGTTAGAGAAAGCAGAGGCAGATACATTAAAAGATGCTTCTCTTACAGAGTGCGAAAAACAGAATGCAGGTTTTTATGATGACATCAAAGCGGAAAATTATGGAAAAAGCTATGGAAATCCGACTTATGCAGTAGAAAAACTGGGAGAAGAGTACGGACAGATTTTATCTGCACTGTATGCAGAGTGTCGTAAACGTATTACGGATGCCTATGCTGCAAAAAAAATGAACGTGACGATCACGGCAGAATTATTTGTTGAGATCTATAATTATTTTGAAGACAAAGAGGGGATTGATAAAACTGCAATTGAGCAGGCGATTTACTGGTATTTCCATGATTACAGTGAAATCTTTATCGGAGATTCTGTGCGTGAACTTGTGGATTCCGAAGAAGATTTCTTATATCAGATCGTGATGAACTCAGATTTGAACGACTTGCGTTATCTCTACCAGTATGGTCAGCATATCGGAAAAAATGAGACCGGAATCGCGGCATTTTTAAATGGCATGTCTGACGAAGAGATTCAGGCAATGGCAGATACTTACACAGAAGGATACCGCATTGGTTTTGCGGCAACTGGAAAAGATTTGTCAAAGAAAACAACGGCACAGGTGCGTTACCCGATCGGTTTTGAGCGCATGGTGCGTGCCGCAGTAAAAAATTTGGAAAAATTAAATTTAAAAGTAACAATGCGGGCATGTTCCTCCGCAGCAAATAAACAGTATGATTATGACCACAAAGAGGACAAAGCATTATATTATGATAAGGCATATGTGGAGAGACGCCTGGAAGTAATGAAAACTTCTTTTGAAGAGATGAAAAAACCTGCAAACGGTCAGGCTGGTCCTGCTGTTATCGAAGTGTTTGGCGAGATTCCATTTTCTCCGGAGACCAAAAAAGAGGTATTAAAGCTGGATGAAAAACAGCAGCAGTTAAGTGTTTACGATATGAGCATGTCGGGACAGATCACAAATCAGTATATTATCGGTGAGGAGCGCAGCTTTACGATTATTGCATATCCGGTGCCTGAGATTGGTGAGAAGTTCGAAGAAATTTTTGCCGAGACAGTCAAGATCAATACATTGGATTATATCTTATACCAGAATATGCAGCAGAAGATCATCGATGTGTTAGATCAGGCTGAAAAAGTGCATATCACCGGTAAAAATAACAATAAGACAGACCTCTATGTTTCTATCTGGCCACTAAAAGATGCTACAAAAGAATCCGCATTTGAAAACTGTGTGGCAGACGTTAATATTCCGGTAGGAGAAGTATTTACCTCTCCGGTGCTGGAAGGCACAAACGGTGTGCTGCATGTGACAAAAGTGTTCCTGAACGGCTTGGAATATAAGAATCTGGAGATCACCTTCGAAAACGGCAGGATTAAAAACTACAACTGTGCTAATTTTGCCACGGAGGAAGAGAACAAGGCATTCATTAAGGAAAATATCCTGTTCCGCCATAAGACACTGCCGCTGGGAGAATTTGCCATCGGTACCAACACCACGGCTTATGTGGCAGCAAAGCGTCTGGGCGTGGAAGCCAGGATGCCGATCCTGATCGCGGAGAAGATGGGACCGCATTTTGCAGTGGGCGATACCTGCTATTCCCATGCGGAAGAGGTGAAGGTATACAATCCCGACGGTAAAGAGATCGTGGCCAGAGACAATGAGGTGGCCGCCCTTCGCAGTGTGAATCCTTCCAAGGCTTATTTTAACTGCCATACGGACATTACCATTCCTTACGATGAACTGGCAGAGCTGACCGCAGTGAAAAAGGACGGCGGGCGGATCCCCATTATTGCGAACGGTAGATTTGTCCTTCCCGGAACGGAAGAACTGAATGAGCCGCTGCGGGAGTTGGATTAAAACTATTCAGCAAGCATTTGCAGAAAGCAATTTTGCATGGCTCTGAATAGTTATCATAAGATTTCATAAAACCATTGCATCATTGAAAAGATTTTAGTAAGATAAAATATATATGGATAAAATCGGTGCAACCGATACATGAGGAGGACATTATGGCAAATACAGAGAATTGCCCTAAGGTTGGCATTGTAATGGGTAGTGATTCCGATATGCCTGTGATGGCGAAAGCCGCAGACATTCTGGAAGAACTGGGCATCCCTTATGAGATGACCGTGATCAGCGCTCACAGAGAGCCGGATGTGTTTTTTGAGTATGCAAAAAGTGCGGAGGAAAAAGGCTTCAAGGTGATCATTGCCGGAGCCGGTATGGCAGCGCATCTGCCCGGCATGTGTGCCGCTATTTTCCCTATGCCCGTCATCGGAATCCCGATGCACACCACTTCCCTGGGAGGCAGAGATTCTCTGTATTCCATCGTTCAGATGCCCTCCGGCATCCCGGTTGCCACAGTAGCCATTAACGGCGGCGCCAATGCAGGACTTCTGGCAGCCAAGATCCTGGCTACTTCCGACGCAGAACTTCTCGGAAAGTTAAAAGCATACAGCACCAAATTAAAAGAACAGGTAGAAGCCAAGGATGCAAAATTGCAGGAAATCGGTTACAAAGCTTACCTGGAAGGCATGAAAAAATAAGAAAATAAGACAGAGAATCCGGGACCTCTTAAGAGGCTGCCCCACCAAATAAAACGAAAGAGCCCCTGCGGCGGAAATGAGGAGAAAATGGATTACAAGAAAGCTGGAGTAGACATCGAAGCAGGCTACAAGTCTGTAGAACTGATGAAGAAGTATGTGAAGGAGACCATGCGTCCCGAAGTAATGGGCGGTATCGGTGGTTTCTCCGGAGCATTTTCCTTAAGTGCCATCAAAGATATGGAGGATCCCGTGCTCCTGTCCGGAACCGATGGTGTAGGCACCAAGCTGAAGCTGGCATTTTTAATGGACAAGCATGATACCATCGGTATCGACTGTGTGGCCATGTGTGTAAATGATGTGGCATGTGCAGGTGGCGAACCTTTATTTTTCCTGGATTATATCGCATGTGGACGCAATATTCCCGAGAAGATCGCTACCATCGTAAAGGGCGTGGCAGAGGGCTGTAAGCAGTCTGACGCAGCACTGGTAGGTGGTGAGACCGCAGAGCATCCCGGACTGATGCCTGAGGATGAGTACGATCTGGCTGGATTTGCAGTAGGTGTGGTAGAGCGTAAGGATCTGATCACCGGCGAGAACATCAAGCCCGGTGATGTACTGGTGGGAATCGCTTCCTCCGGTGTACATTCCAACGGTTTCTCCCTGGTGAGAAAGGTATTCGATATGACCAAAGAGAGCCTGGATACCTATTATGACGAACTGGGCAAGACTCTGGGTGAAGCACTGCTTGCTCCCACCAGAATCTATGTGAAGGCTATGAAGTCTGTGAAGAACGCAGGCGTTAAGGTAAAGGGCTGCAGCCATATTACCGGCGGCGGTTTCTATGAGAATATTCCCAGAATGCTTCCTGACGGCATCCGCGCAGTTGTGAAGAAGGACAGCTACGAAGTACCCGCTATTTTCCGTCTGATGCAGAAAAAGGGCAACATTGCTGACGAGATGATGTACAACACCTACAACATGGGGCTTGGCATGGTGCTGGCACTGGATCCCGCAGATGTGGACAAGACTCTGGAAGCACTGAAGGCAGCAGGGGAGACCGCTTACGTGGTAGGTACCTGCGAAGCCGGTGAAAAGGGTGTGACCCTATGTTAAGAGTAGTCGTACTGGTATCCGGTGGCGGAACGAATCTGCAGGCGATCATTGATGCTACCGCAGCGGGCAAGGTCACCAATGCGCAGATCGTCGGTGTCATCAGCAACAACAAGACGGTGAAGAGCCTGGAGAGAGCACGGAATGTCGGGATTCCCGCAGTCTGTGTGTCTCCGAAGGATTATGAGAGCAGAGAAGTGTTTAATGAGGCACTGCTTGCAAAGGTGAAGGAGTTTGCTCCGGACTTAATCGTACTGGCAGGATTCCTGGTGAAGATCCCGGAGGCAATGGTACACGAATACAGCAACCGGATCATCAATATTCATCCGTCTCTGATCCCCTCTTTCTGTGGTGTGGGATACTATGGACTTCATGTGCATGAAAAGGCACTGGAGCGCGGTGTGAAGGTCACCGGAGCCACCGTGCATTTTGTGAATGAAGGCATGGATGAAGGCCCTATCATTGCACAGAAAGCAGTGGCAGTGGAAGATGATGATACCCCGGAAATCTTACAGAGACGTGTCATGGAACAGGCTGAGTGGCTGCTTCTGCCTCAGGCGGTGGATGACATTGCCAACGGACGGATCTGCGTCGTAGACGGCAAAGTAAAGCATAACAAATGAGTAACTATTCAGAGCCAATGGGCGAAGTAATCACCATGAGCAAATAGCATACAAACATGTTATTCAGGAAAGCCTCGCAGAGGCGGTTTTGCGAATGGGGGTGAATAGTTACGGAATAAGGAGAAACATAATATGGGTATGAAAGTATTGATCGTAGGTGGCGGTGGCAGAGAGCATGCCATTGCAACCTGTGTTGCAAAGAGTCCTAAGGTAGATAAGATCTATTGTGCTCCGGGCAATGCCGGAATCGGTCAGATCGCAGAATGTGTTCCCATCGGAGCCATGGAATTTGACAAGATCGTTGCTTTTGCGAAGGAACAGGCCGTTGACCTGACCATCGTAGGTATGGACGATCCTCTGGTAGGCGGACTGGTAGATGCACTGGAGGCAGAGGGCCTGCGTGCTTTCGGACCCCGTAAAAATGCAGCAATCCTGGAGGGCAGCAAGGCTTTTTCCAAGGATCTTATGAAAAAATATAAAATTCCTACCGCAGCCTATGAGAATTTCGATAATGCGGAGGATGCCATCAAATATCTGAAGGAGCAGGCAAGTTTCCCTACCGTGCTGAAGGCAGACGGCCTGGCACTGGGAAAAGGCGTACTGATCTGCAATACGTTGGAGGAAGCTCTGGCAGGTGTGGATGAGATCATGCTGGACAAGAAATTCGGTGCGGCTGGTAATCGTATGGTCATCGAAGAGTTTATGACCGGAAGAGAAGTCAGTGTACTTTCCTTTGTAGATGGCAAGACCATCCGGATCATGACTTCTGCACAGGATCACAAGAGAGCGAAGGATGGCGATCAGGGACTGAATACCGGCGGTATGGGAACCTTTTCTCCCAGCCCGTTCTATACCGAAGAAGTGGATGCATTCTGCAAGAAATATATTTACCAGGCTACGGTGGATGCCATGGCAGCGGAAGGCAGACCTTTCAAAGGCGTTATTTTCTTCGGACTGATGCTGACACCGAACGGCCCCAAAGTACTGGAGTACAATGCAAGATTCGGTGACCCGGAGGCACAGGTGGTACTGCCCCGCATGAAGAACGATATTATCGAGGTCATGGAGGCTTGTGTGGACGGTACTCTGGATCAGATCGATCTGCAGTTTGAAGACAATGCTGCAGTCTGTGTGGTTCTGGCCAGTGATGGCTATCCGGTATCCTATGAGAAGGGTTATGTGATAAACGGATTGGAGAAGTTCAACGGAAAAGACGGCTATTATTGTTTCCATGCGGGAACGAAGCTCACAGACAAGGGAATCGTGACAAACGGCGGACGTGTTCTGGGAGTGACAGCCAAGGGAGCTACCCTGAAGGAGGCCCGTGCCAATGCCTATGCGGCAACGGAATGGATCACCTTCGAGAACAAATACATGCGTCATGACATTGGCAAGGCAATCGATGAAGCGTAAGACATGTCAGGATACAGAAGGAGTTGCAGATGAAAAAGACAGTACAGAGAACAAGTAAATTCAAGGCTTTCTGGGGAATGCTTGCATTGGTGCTTGTGCTGGGAGCAGGACTTTTTGCCGAGAATCTGGCGTTTGTCAGCCATGCGGAAAGCGCAGCCAAGGTAACAGCATCCAGTGCAAAGATCCGTAAGAGTGCGGATTCTTCCAGTGAAGTCATCGGCAGTGCGGCAAAGGATAAGACCATTTCCATCAAGAGCCAGACCAAGGGAGCGGATGGCTATACCTGGTATGAGGTATATGTGGATGCGAATACGCTGGGATATATTCGTTCCGATCTGGTAAGCATTACCGACGGATCTACCCCGCCGTCTTCTTCAACTACGACCACCACGACAACTACAACGACGACTACCGCAGCAACACCGGCTCCGGCAGTGAATGAAACACCGGTGGATGTCACAGCGGTGGAGCCTGTAAGTGCTACCGTGACGGGCGGACAGTCGGTGCGTGTGCGCAGCAATGCATCTACCACGAGCCAGATCGTAACCACAGCAGAGAACGGAATGGCTCTGACCGTCACCGGACAGGCTACCGGTACGGACGGCAATACCTGGTATCAGGTGAATTTCATCGCCAACAATACCGAAGTGACCGGATTTATCCGTTCCGATTATGTGGCGTTATCCGGAGAACTGCAGGCACCTTCCACAGAGCAGCCTGCGGAAGAACAGCCTTCGGAAGAACAGCCCGCCGAAGATACACAGACCACTTCCAAGGACTGGGATACCCAGTTGCAGGGAGATGCATGGTATCTGTTAGATATGGTAGGACAGAAACAATACAAGATCGATGATCTGTTCAGCTCTATTGACCAGATTACTGAGATCAATGCGCAGTTTGAGACCAATCAGAAGAAGATCACCAGTCAGAAGGTCGTGATCATTATTCTTGTCATTCTTCTGGTGGCAGCGGCGGCAGCAGTCACTCTGCTGATCTTCAAGATCAAGGATATGACGGATGCGGCTGATTTCTCTGATGCGGAGGAAGCAGCACTTCGCAGAAGAAGAGTGGACAGACCCCAGACCGGCAGAGGTCAGGGTGGAAGACCGGCACCTCAGGGCGGCAGAACCCAGGGAGGCCAGAAAGTGATGCATGAAGTGGGAGCAGAGAGACGTCCCGCAGGAAAGCCCGCCGGACAGGGCGGCAGACCGGTGCAGGGACAGAGACCGGCAGGCCAGCAGGCAAGACCCGCGACACAGGGAGCCAGACCTACGGCACCCCAGGCCGGAAGACCCGCACCGCAGGGAACCAGACCAGCAGCACCCCAGACCGGAAGACCCGCACCGCAGGGAACCAGACCTGCAGCACCCCAGACCGGAAGACCCGCACCGCAAGTAGACAGACCGGTAAAACCGGCACAGAATAACGGTAATCCGCAGGATCCCGGCTGGAAGTCCAAGAACTTCATGTCCGATGATGACGAGTTCGAATTCGAATTCCTGAACTGGGACGGCGACGAAGAACAATAGGAATAAAAAGACCGGAAACGGCATCTTACGAGAGTGGGATGCCGCTTTCTTTTTAAAATTTTGATAAACTTTCCCGGTCTGCAGTTGACAGCACCGCCCTCACTGTTATAATAGACGTATAACAATCGGTGACAGTGGGAAGGGAGTGATTTTGATGATAATAGAGATAGATTTCAATAGTGATGAAGCGCTCTATATGCAACTGCGCAATCAGATCATCATGGGAATTGCCACGTCACAGTTTCATGAGGGAGATTCCCTGCCGAGTGTACGGCAGCTGGCGGATACCATCGGGATCAATATGCATACTGTAAATAAGGCCTATACGGTTCTGAAGCAGGAGGGCTATGTCAAGGTCGACAGGCGAAAGGGAGCCGTGATCGCTCTGGATGTGGACCGTATGCGTGCGGTGGATGAATTGCGGAAGGAACTGCAGGTAATACTTGCTAAGAGCAGCTGCAAAAATATTTCCAGGCAGGAAGTACATGAATTGATTGATGAAATTTATGAAGAATATGGAGGACTGAATTGATGCAGTCACAGTTTACGGATAAAGCGCAGAATGCGCTTGCCCAGGCCGGCAGATGCGCCAGAGGCCTGAAACAGGGCTATATCGGGACCGAACACATTCTGGTGGGACTCCTGAAGGAAGATACCGGTGTAGCCGCAAAAGTGTTGGCGGATAACGGAGTAGAAGTGGATCAGGTCATGGAAATGATCCGGGATCTGATCGCCTTTGAAAACGGTGTGGCCGTGAAGGACAAAGAGGGATATTCTCCCAGAGCTGCCCGGATTCTGGAAGAGGCACACCGCCAGGCTGCCCGTTTCGGACAGAAGCAGACCGGCACGGAGCATCTGCTTCTTGCACTGATCAAAGAGGGCGAGAATGTTGCCGTGCGTCTGCTGAACACGTTGGGAGCCAATGTGCAGAAGATCTATGTAGATACCCTGATCGCCATCGGACAGGACGGCAATCTGTACAAGGAAGATCTGGGGAAAAAGGGAGACCGCAAGGCGAAGCAGTCTACACTGGAACAATACAGCAGAGACCTGACGGCTCTGGCCAGAGAAGGAAAATTGGATCCTGTGGTAGGCAGAGAAGAAGAGATCCGCAGAGTAGTGCAGATCTTAAGTCGCCGCACGAAGAACAATCCCTGTCTCGTCGGAGAACCCGGTGTAGGTAAGACCGCCGTGGTAGAAGGTCTGGCAGCCCGCATTGTGGCAGGAGACGTACCTTTTACCGTGCAGAATAAGAGAGTACTGACACTGGATTTGTCGGGAATGGTGGCAGGAAGTAAGTACCGTGGCGAGTTCGAGGAACGTATCAAGAAGGTATTGAAGGAAGTGACGGAGGACGGGAATATTATTTTATTCCTGGATGAACTTCATACGATCATTGGTGCCGGAGGTGCGGAAGGCGCCATTGACGCTTCCAATATCATGAAGCCTTCCCTGGCCCGTGGAGAGATCCAGCTGATTGGTGCCACCACCATTGCGGAATATCGCAAGTATATTGAGAAGGATGCGGCTCTGGAGCGCAGATTCCAGCCGGTGACTGTGGAAGAACCTACAGAGGAAGAGGCGGTCCGTATTCTGGAGGGCATCAAAGGAAAATATGAGGATCATCACCATGTGCAGATCACCCCGGAGGCCATTGAGGCTGCTGTCAGATTGTCCAGCCGTTATATCAATGACAGAAATCTGCCGGATAAGGCCATCGATCTGATCGATGAAGCTTCGGCAAGCGCAAGACTGAGTGCATTGGATGCCCCGGATAAAGCGAAGGAGATCGCTGACCGTATCCACGAGATGGATCAGGAGATGGAGAGAGCTATCCGCATGGAAGCATTTGACCAGATGGCAGAGATCAAGAAGCAGCAGGATGCGCTGGTGAAAAAATATGACCGCCTGATGAAAAAGCGGGAGAAACAGGAAGCGGGCAATGTTATCAGTATCGGTGAGAATGAAATCGCCGAGGTCGTTGCCCAGTGGACCAAGATCCCCGTACAGAAGCTGGCGGAAAAAGAGAGCGAACGACTGTTAAAACTGGAGAAGACGCTGCATAAGCGTGTCATCGGCCAGGAGGAAGCAGTGACCGCAGTGGCCAGGGCCATGCGCAGAGGCCGTGTGGGTCTGAAGGATCCCAACCGTCCCATCGGCTCCTTCCTGTTCTTAGGTCCTACCGGTGTTGGTAAGACGGAACTGTCCAAGGCATTGGCAGAAGCCATGTTCGGCTCTGAAGATGCCATGATCCGTGTTGATATGTCCGAATACATGGAAGGCCATTCGGTCTCCAAGATGATCGGATCACCGCCCGGATATGTAGGCTTTGAAGATGGCGGACAGCTGAGCGAGAAGGTTCGCCGTAATCCCTACTCTGTTGTTCTGTTTGACGAGATCGAGAAAGCACATCCGGATGTATTTAATGTACTTTTGCAGGTACTGGATGACGGTCATATCACGGACTCCAAGGGACGCAAGGTCAGCTTCAAGAACACTGTGCTGATCATGACTTCCAATGCGGGTGCACAGCGTATCGTGGATCCCAAGAATCTGGGCTTTGCCACAGAGAAGAGCGAGACAAAGGATTACGAGAAGATGAAATCCAATGTCATGGAAGAAGTAAAGCGCAGCTTCAAGCCGGAATTTATCAACCGTATTGATGATATTATCGTGTTCCACCAGCTGAACAATGAGAACATGAAGGAGATCGTGAATCTTCTGGCATCCAATCTGTACAAGAGATGTGAGGATCAGCTGGGGATCCATCTGACCATCACAGCAGCGCTGAAGGAGCATCTGGTATCCAAATATGCGGATAACAAGATGGGAGCAAGACCCTTGAAGCGTGCGATCCAGTCCGTGGTAGAGGATGCTCTGGCAGAGGAGATCCTGCAGAAAAAGGTGGTACCGGGAGATAAGGTATCCGCCGGATTCAAGGATGGAAAAGTTGTATTTACCGTGAAAAATAAATAATTTTTTTGTAGAAAAACAGGGTGAGATATATTATACTGTAACTATTCAAACCCCATTCGCAAAGAACGAAAGAGAAAGATGTATTGCGGATGCAGTTACTTTCAGGAGGACAGACAGATGGCAGTAGTGGAAGAAATACTTCGCAGTGAAGCAGACGGATCTATCAGCTTTGGTAATCACAAGCTGGCCAAGAAGGCAAAAGTGGAAGATTATGAGCATGCAGGAGATCTGCTGAAGGTTAAGACCTACAATGAGATGACAAAGCTGGAAAAGAACGGCATGTTTTTATATGAATCTGTTCCCGGAACCAGTGTACTGGAGTTCAAGGAAGCTGACAACAGTGTGGAGTTCATCGTAGAAGGTGACGAGGATTCCCAGATCACCGTAGGACTGAAGGACGATACCGAGTACGAAGTATTTATCGACGGTAAGAACGTAGGAACCATGAAAACCGGACTTGGCGGCAAACTGAGCCTGAGCGTAGAACTGGAAGCAGCAGGTGAAGTACCTGTTAAGATCGTAGAGGCGTAAGGACGCACTGCAAAGGAGTCCAGGCACGGAGGATATTGTAGTACTTCGTGACTGGGCTTTTTTTAAATATTCAGAGTTTCCGGAGGCGGTTTTGCGGGGGCTGAATAGGTATTACAACGATTGAGGAGAGAGCATGGCAAAAGGAAAGACGGCCACTGTATTTTTCTGTCAGAACTGTGGCTATGAATCCACGAAATGGCTGGGACAATGTCCCGGTTGCAGAGAGTGGAATACTTTCGTGGAAGAGACGATAGATAAAACGGAATTGAAAAATACCGGAAACGGTGCAAAGAGAGACAGGAGAGAGGCTTCGGAGCCCTGTGTGCTGTCGGAGATCACTATCCGGGAGGAAAATAAGACTCTCACCGGAATTAAGGAACTGGACCGGGTGCTGGGAGGCGGCATTGTGCAGGGATCTCTGACGCTGGTAGGCGGAGACCCCGGTATCGGTAAATCCACACTGTTATTGCAGGTCTGCCATAACTTATCCACGGCGGGACATAAAGTATTGTATATTTCCGGTGAGGAATCCAAGGTACAGATCAAGATGCGGGCGGACCGTCTGGGGGCTTTTTCGGAGCATATGCTGCTACTGTGTGAGACGAATCTGGATATCATCAGTGAAGTGATCCGCAAGAGCAAGCCGGAGGTCGTGATCATCGACTCCATACAGACCATGTACAACGAGAACGTGTCGGCGGCGCCGGGAAGCGTGTCTCAGGTGCGGGAATCCACCGGTATTTTGCTGCAGCTGGCAAAGGGACTGGGAATCTCAATCTTCATTGTAGGCCATGTGACCAAGGAAGGTACGGTGGCAGGTCCCAGAGTGCTGGAACATATGGTGGATACCGTTCTTTATTTTGAAGGGGACAGACATGCGTCCTACCGTATTCTGCGGGGGGTGAAGAACCGTTTTGGATCTACGAACGAGATCGGTGTTTTCGAGATGCGGGAAACGGGACTGGCAGAGGTCAAGAATCCTTCGGAATATATGCTGAACGGACGGCCGGAGAATGCCAGCGGCTCTGTGGTGGCGTGTACCATGGAGGGCACCAGACCGCTTCTGATCGAATTGCAGGCACTGGTGTGCCACAGTAATTTCGGCATCCCCAGAAGACAGACCACCGGTACGGATTTCAACCGTGTGAACCTGCTGATGGCGGTATTGGAGAAGAGATCGGGAGTGCAGCTGTCCTCCTGCGATGCCTACGTGAATATTACGGGAGGTATCAAGATCCAGGAGCCGGCCATTGATCTGGGAATCGTGCTGGCGATTCTGTCCAGCTTCCGGAATAAGGCATTGAATCCGAAAATGGTAGCTTTCGGAGAAGTGGGATTAAGCGGCGAAGTCCGCGCGGTCAGCATGGCAAAACAGCGTGTGGCGGAGGCGGAGAAACTGGGCTTCGAGGAATGCGTGGTGCCCTACGTGTCACTGGAAGAGTGCAAAAAAGGAAGCAAAATCCGTGTCATCGGCGTCAGCTCCGTGCAGGATGCCATGGACCGATTGTTCTAAAGAAGCTTTTTAGCATTTCATTATGAGGAGGACAAAGATATGGCCGTAAGAATAGGAATTGATATCGGCAGCAGTACCACCAAGATCGTAGCTTTTGAAGGAGAACATATGCTTCCGCCCATGGCAGTCAAGGCAGACAGCCAGGTGGCATCCCTCTACGGTGCTTTCGGAAGATATCTGTATGAGAATAATCTGCAGCTTTTAGATGTGGAAGGTGTCTATATCACCGGCGTGGGAAGCAAATATGTGGAGAAAGCGGTATACGACCGTCCGACCTATAAGGTAGATGAATTCGTTGCCACAGGAACCGGAGGCTATTATCTGACGGATAAAAAGGAAGTTATCGTTATCAGTATGGGAACCGGAAGCTTTTTCGTCAAGGTGACGGAGAATGAGATGAAGCATTTAGGTGGTGTCGGCCTCGGTGGCGGAACCATCTGCGGACTGTCCTCGATCATACTGAATACCGGGGACATCCATGAGATCGTCCCTCTGTCCCGGAAAGGTGACGTGGCAAAGATCGACCTGCGGATCGGCGATCTGGCCAAGGAAAAGCTCCCCGGCCTGAACCTGGACGTGACTGCGTCCAACTTCGGCAAAGCGGATGCCCAGTCCAAGCCCGAAGACATCGCGGCTGGTATCGTCCATATGGTCATCGAGAACATCTGCCAGGCCGGAATCCTGGCCTCCCGGAACACCGGCATCAAGGATTATATCCTCATCGGCGGCCTGACCAAATTCTTCGAATGCCGCCAGATCATAGAGGACTTCAAGAGCCTGTGGGATGTAAAGATTACTATTCCGGAGTATTCTGATTATGCTACCGCTATTGGGGCGGTGATTGCGCCGGATGCGGAGAAAGAGGAGATTTGAGAAATAAAAAAGTAAGAGGGATTGATTTCTCAATCCCTCTTGGTGTATAATCTATTTAGAAAGTAAGTCGGAGGTGAAAATTCCGATTTGCCCTCAGTAAAATACTAGAAAAGAAATAGCATCTACTTTGGCGAGGGGATGCTATTTCTTTTTGTTATTATCGTCACCATGTCTGTCAATGTATGATAAAGCTGCAAAGACAACTAACAACAGAGTAAGTACTTCCATCGTATTCATGGGCATCACCCTCCTTTGTAAGACTAGAGGGCATCTAACAATCGGAAAATCGCATCCGCTTTCTGTTCGATTACACAAATACAGTATAACATAAATCGAACGTATGTTCAATATCATGATGAAAAACATTCCTGTTAATTCACATTAAAATAACACCCCATCATGGCGTGATTCTTCAGATCGCGCCATGGTGAGGTAAAAAGTGTTACCAAAACAGAAAATAAAAAAAGCCGATAACATCGACTTTTTAAAGCAGGGGAAGAGGGGATCGAACCCCCGTTAACGGTTTTGGAGACCGCCGCACTACCGCTGTACTATTCCCCTATGAAATTGTATCAGCTGAATCACTGACGAAAGCTATTATAGCATAGATGTTTATCATTTAGCAAGTGAAAATTTTAAATTTTTGCAAAAACTTTTGCAATTCCGAGGAAAATCACAAAAAATACCTTATAACACAATTAAAGCAGCCGCAGGCGGGAAACCTGCAGCCACTTTAATTGTGTAAAAGGGGAATTCTTCCGGAAATCTACTTATATAAGCGGTTCGGCTCTCGCCGAACATCTTAAGTATATTACACATTTCGGCTTTTGTCTACTATTTTTTTGCATAAATTTTACAAAAAAAGACTGTGTTATGACAAAAACGGTGAAAGGAAATGTATATAATCAGATACATAGGGGGAAAAGCTTGCTTCCCGACGCAGATTTCGTGTAATATAGGTAGTAAATGAGTATGAGAAAGTACGGCAGATAAGGGCTGTACGGAAATGAGGGAAAATATGGAACAGCATTTTAATACCCCGGCAGAAGTCATTGATAATAACATGAAGGCCGGAGAGGGCAAGGCACATCTTCCTCTGGGCAAGATGATCCTGTTAGGCATTATGGCAGGTGCTTTCATTGCACTGGGCGGAGCTACCAGCAGTACTGCGGCGCATGCTATTGACAACGTAGGTCTGGCCCGATTCGTAGCCGGTATCATCTTCCCTGTGGGACTGATGATCATTGTATTTGTAGGTGGAGAACTTTTCACCGGCAACTGCCTGATCGTCATGGACGTGGTAGGCAAAAAGGTGACCTGGTTCGAATGTATCCGCAATCTGATCGTGGTATATTTCAGTAACCTGATCGGCGCGCTGATCATTGATACCCTGATCTACTTTTCCGGAAATCTGGACTACACCGGCGGATTGCTGGGGGCTTATGCCATCAAAGTGGCAGTCGGCAAGGTAGGCATTTCTCCGCTGAAAGGAATTACCTCCGGTATCCTGTGTAACATTCTGGTATGTATTGCGATCCTGATGGCAGCGGCAGCTACGGATATCGTCGGTAAGATCTGGGCGATCTTCTTCCCGATCATGGCCTTCGTAGTCGGCGGTTTCGAGCACTGTGTTGCAAATATGTTCTACATTCCTGTAGGCATGATGGCTGCACAGAATCCCGCGTATGTTGCAAAGGCACAGGAAGCATACGGCCTGACCGCAGAGCAGATCCAGGGACTGACAGTACTGCACAGCCTGAACAACTTTATTCCCGTTACCATCGGCAATATCTTAGGCGGAATGGTATTCGTAGGAATCCCCTGCTACTTTATTTATAAGAAGAAGTGGCAGAAATGGCATGAGGAATCCAAGAACGCATAGGACGGGAAAGTAAATACAGAGCGGAACAGAAGCAGCTTGGGATAATGATAAGATCCCCGGCTGCTTTTTGCTTATACGATGTAACCGGTATAGCTTTATGTCTGCACAGGAGTTTGCAAGGGATGAACCGGATATGGATTTTCAGAATTATAAACGAAATATTAAATCGCATTTTTACACATGTAATATAAAAACATTAGAAAAACTGAGATAAAACGAGAAAATAAAAGAAATAGTTATTTAAACAACGGTGAATGCGTTTGAAAAACTCGGCATATAAAACTAATATAAACTATAGAAATTAGCACTCGATAAAAATGAGTGCTAACAAATGAAAAAGAGTAATATGATATTTAAATAGTTATAAGGAGGCAGTTGTCATGAGTTTGAAACCTTTAGGTGACAGAGTAGTATTAAAACAGTTAGTTGCAGAGGAGACTACCAAGTCCGGTATCGTGCTCCCCGGTCAGAATAAGGAAAAGCCCCAGCAGGCAGAAGTTGTTGCTGTCGGCCCCGGCGGTGTCGTAGACGGTAAGGAAGTAAAGATGGAAGTTAAGGTTGGCGATCAGGTCATCTATTCCAAATACTCAGGAACCGAAGTAAAGCTGGATGATGAAGAGTACATCATCGTAAAGCAGAGCGACATCCTTGCAATCATTCAGTAATTGCAAACCTAAAAAGAAATTAAGACTAAGAACAAATAAATTGGAGGCTGATTATTATGGCAAAAGAGATTAAATACGGCGCAGAAGCCCGTGCAGCATTAGAGGCTGGTGTAAACCAGCTGGCAGATACCGTAAGAGTAACCTTAGGACCCAAAGGAAGAAACGTAGTACTGGATAAGTCCTTCGGCGCACCCCTGATCACCAACGATGGTGTTACCATTGCAAAAGAGATCGAGCTGGAAGATGCATTCGAGAACATGGGTGCACAGCTGGTAAAGGAAGTAGCTACCAAGACCAACGATGTAGCCGGTGATGGTACTACCACCGCAACCGTTCTGGCACAGGCTATGGTAAATGCAGGGATGAAGAACCTGGCAGCAGGTGCTAACCCCATCATCCTGAGAAAAGGTATGAAGAAAGCAACCGCATGTGCAGTAGAAGCCATCGGTAAGATGAGCCAGAAAGTAAACGGCAAGGAGCACATCGCAAGAGTAGCTGCAATCTCCGCAGGGGATGAGGCTGTAGGACAGCTGGTTGCAGATGCTATGGAGAAGGTAAGCAACAACGGTGTTATCACCATTGAAGAGTCCAAGACCATGCAGACCGAACTGGATCTGGTAGAAGGTATGCAGTTCGACAGAGGTTATATTTCCGCTTACATGGCAACCGATATGGATAAGATGGAAGCTGTTCTGGATAACCCTTATATCCTGATCACTGACAAGAAGATCTCCAACATTCAGGAGATCCTGCCTCTGTTAGAGCAGATCGTTCAGTCCGGCGCTAAGCTGCTGATCATCGCTGAGGATGTAGAGGGCGAGGCACTGACCACCCTGATCGTTAACAAGCTTCGTGGTACTTTCAACGTAGTAGCTGTTAAGGCTCCCGGCTATGGTGACAGAAGAAAAGCTATGCTGGAGGATATCGCAATCCTGACCGGTGGTACCGTGATCAGCTCCGAGCTTGGTTATGAACTGAAAGATACCACAATGGATATGCTGGGTCGTGCAAAATCCGTTAAGGTACAGAAAGAGAACACCGTGATCGTAGACGGTGAAGGCGATAAGGAAGCATTACAGTCCAGAATCGCACAGATCAAGAAGCAGATCGAAGAGACCACTTCTGATTTCGACAGAGAGAAATTACAGGAGAGACTGGCTAAGCTGTCCGGTGGTGTTGCAGTGATCCGTGTAGGTGCTGCTACCGAGACCGAGATGAAGGAAGCTAAGCTTCGTCTGGAAGATGCTCTGGCAGCTACCAGAGCAGCCGTAGAGGAAGGTATCATCTGTGGTGGCGGTTCCGCATACATTCATGCATCCAAGGAAGTTGCCAAACTGGCAGCAAGTCTGGAAGGTGATGAGAAGACCGGTGCAGGCATTGTCCTGAAAGCACTGGAAGCACCTCTGTATCACATCGCAGCAAACGCAGGACTGGAAGGCAGCGTTATCATCAACAAGGTACGTGAGTCTGAGGTCGGTGTCGGTTTCGATGCTCTGAAAGAGGAATATGTAGATATGGTAAGCGCAGGCATCCTGGATCCCGCTAAGGTTACCAGAAGCGCTCTGCAGAACGCTACCAGCGTAGCAAGCACACTACTTACTACCGAAAGCGTTGTAGCTAATATCAAAGAAGACACCCCTGCAATGCCCGCCGGCGGCGCAGGCATGGGCGGAATGATGTAAGCGTCAGGACCGCTTCGACGCAGCCGTGCTAAAAAGGGAGCACACTATGCAAGCTAGCTTGCAATAGTGCGCTTCTTTTTTAGTGCGGATATGGCGAAGTCCAGCGGATATCGCATGAATTGCGAAGCAATTTATGCGATAAGACGCTGCTGCGTCGAAGTCTTCGGTTGTGGCATTTGTTTTTTATGGGTGTTTATCGAGAAAATCATAAGTGCGAAGCACGTGCTCTGCAAAGCAGAGCGATTTTCGAAGATAAGGCGGCGTCCCCTTGACTCTCCCCCAAAAACCTCTTAAACTTATCTCAAACACATCAAAGAAAGAGGTATACCCCTATGAATCGTTTTGAATACATCGTAGAAAGCATTGACGGCGATTATGCCCATCTTCGCAGAACAGACATTGAATCCGATGAATTAAAGCTGGTGGCCCGCGCGCTGCTTCCGCCCGAGATCATGGAGGGCACGAAGCTGTTATACGAGTGGATGCAGTATTCCATTATGGAATAATTATGCCAAATTTTGAAATGTCCGGAGAAAACGCAATATTTGTCATAAAATAAAAGGGAAACTGGCACGACAGGAGAGTTGGTAAAGAATACACTTATAGTATGAGCGTGGTACACGCAGCTTTGCGCAAATAGAAAGACTAATACATGTAAAAAGGAGACTCCCTATGAGTGAACCTAGAACTTATCATAACCCTGTACAACGCGGTTTTTTCCCGGATCCTTCGGTGATCCGTGTCGGTGACGATTATTATATGGTGAATTCCAGCTTCCAGTATTTTCCGGCAATTCCCATTTCCCATTCCCGGGATATGGTGCACTGGCATATCATCGGCCATGCCATCACGAACCCGGAATGGCTGGACATCAGTGACATCCGGGATTCCCACGGAATCTGGGCACCGGATATCGAATATGTGGACGGAAAATACTATATCTATGTAACCTTGCGTCTGAATGCGGATGGCAAGCGTGACAATAACGTGATGCGCAGACAGCTGGTGATGGTATCTGACAAGCCGGAAGGACCCTACAGCAAGCCGGTATGTCTGGAAGTGGATGATATCGACCCCTCACTTTTTGTGGATGATGACGGCAGCAGATATATGATCATAGCCAAGGCGGCACAGGCGGTTCCTCTGACTGCGGACGGACTGGCGGTGGCTGGTCCTGCGAAGACTGCATGGGAAGGCACAGGCGAGCGCTGTTCCGAAGGCCCCCATATCATGAAAAAAGACGGTTACTATTACGCTATCGTGGCTGAGGGTGGTACCGGCTACGGTCATGGAATCAATGTGGGAAGAAGTAAGAATTTCTATGGCCCCTATGAATGTTCTCCCTACAATCCGGTCATGCGTCAGAAGGATCCCACAGCCCCCATCCAGAGAGCCGGACACGGCAAACTGGTACAGGATCAGAACGGTCAGTGGTGGTGTTATTATCTCTGCGGAAGACCTAACGAGGGCAACTATACTACCGTAGGCAGAGAGTCTGCTCTGGATCCCGTACAGTGGACGGAGGACGGCTGGTTTACCGTCAACGAAGGAAAAGGTCCCAGCCTGACACAGATCGCACCGGATCTGCCGGAGTGTATTTATGAGAGAAATCTGTTCGACGATTTTAACGATACAAAGCTGAATCTGGAATGGGAGTTCGTCCGCAACCCGGATAACGGTTCCTGGTCTCTGACCGAGCACCCCGGATATTTCCGGATCTGGACCAGAGATGGACAGCTGAATGAGATCCGGGCGAAAAATACGTTGCTGCGCAGAGAACAGGAATTGTCCTACGTGGCAGAGACGAAGCTGGAGTTCTACCCGGATAAGGACGGAGAACAGGCGGGTCTGACCTGCTATTACAGTACTGCTACTTATGCCAGATGCTCCCTGTGTTATGAAGGCGGACGAAAGATCCAACTGGTCATCAACCGCAACCACGGTGAGGAATTGATAGCGGAAGTGGATAATGTGAAGGAGACCCCGGTGTATCTGAAGGTAGTGGTGGAGAAGCTGACCAGAACTTTCTATTACAGCTATGATGGTCAAAAATGGGAAAAGGTCGGAGCTCTGGAGAACTGTATTTACCTCTGCGACGAGGGCGTGCCCGACGATCCCAAGCGTCACACTGGTACGCTGGTAGGCATCTATGCCAACAACGGAGGCTGCGGAAGCCGCAAAGCCGCAGATTTTGATTACTTTAAATATGAGGATTAGACAAAAAAGAAGTCCTGGTTTTGGCTAAAAGTGCGAAAAAGTCGCAACTGTAAGAAATCTGTTTGCCAAATAGTCGAAATAATGGTAAAATGATTATGATTCGAAATGTAAGAGCTTACATTTTTGAATCGACAGGAACACATGCAACGCATAGTTTCATACATCTCTTTTCAAAGGATCCCGGGTGAGCAACCCGGGATTTTTTGTGTATCCGAAGCAGCCGGGAAGAATTACCCGATCCGCAGGTGAAACTTTTTGCAAAGATACAGCGTCAAAATAGTATGATGCCAGGGTGCTAGACATGTGCCAGTGGCACATGTCTAGCACGGATCGGAGCGGAGAAGCGGGAGTGCGTAGCACGGAGCAATCAGTAGGCCGCAAAGTCGTTTTTTTTTGACTAAGACATAAAAGGCAAGATGTGTTACAATGAACACTGGATAAAATCATTGCATGCAATTTTCATAAAGAGAGGAAAGGATATATGTCGGACAGAAAAAAAGAACAGGCGGTGGAGCGTGCCCTGACGGAGGGATATGAGAAGTATTACCGTCTTGCCTATAGTTATGTACATAATGAAGCGGACGCGCTGGATATTGTACAGGAAGCAGCCTATAAAGCAATCCTGAAAAGTGACAGCCTGAAGGAACCACAATATGTGGAGACCTGGGTATACCGGATCGTAGTCAACGAGGCCTGCAGCTTCCTGCGGAGCCGGAAGGAGAGCACAGATGTGGACGAGATCCAGGCGGCAAGTGAAGATACCTATGAGAATATTGATTTAAAACGGGCCATAGAAAATCTGGATCCCAAGGATCGTGCCATCGTTGTTTTACGATTTTTTGAGGACAGGCAGCTGGAGGAAATCGCGAAGATCCTGGATGAAAATCTGAGCACAGTAAAGAGCAGACTGTACCGGGTGATGAAAAAGCTGCGGCTGAATCTTGAAGGCAGCACGGGGTGATCCCTAAGGCTGTTGCCATAGACATTCGCAGGATGCAGATGGATATAGGATATAGATAAGATATAGGAAGAGATAGCATGGCCGGTTCCAGGAGACCGGACAGATGGAGAATAGATATGACAGAACAGGAACAATTGAGACAGTTAAAAGAGGAGTATGAGAATATGACAATACCCGAGGCGGGACGGGAACGGCTGCAGGCAGGCATCGACAGAGCCCGGATGGAGAAAAAAAGAGCAGAGCGGGCCAGAAGACGTTCCACGTGGACTGCAGTAGCGGCGGCAGCGGTTGTGCTGATCACTCTGCCCAATACCAATGGACAGATTGCCTATGCCATGGAAAATATTCCCGTGTTGGGAGGTTTCTTCCGACTGGTGACGGTGCGGCAGTACAATTACAGTGATGAAAACCATGATGCGGAGATTGAACTGGCACAGATCACCTATGGAGAGGATACGGGGGAAGGTATTCCCGCGGGAGAAGGTTCTCCAGTAGGAGAAATGGCAGTGGGAGCAGCGGCTCCGGAAGGAATGGATGCCGGAAGTACGGAAGGCACCGGGAAGGAGGCCGCCACGGCAAAACTGTCGGAGGACGGTGTGCAGGAGATCAATCAGGATATGGAGACCACGGTAGACGAGCTGATCCGCCAGTTCGAGGATACCTTATCAGAGGAAGGGTATCATGGATTGCATGTGTCTCAGGAGGTTGTTACGGATAATGCACAGTATTACACTGTAAAATTGAGCGTTCTGGAGACGGAAGCCAGCGGCTACGAGCATAATCAGTTTTATACGATCGATAAACAGACAGGAAATGTGGTGGCACTGGCGGATTTGTTTGCAGAAGGAAGCAATTATATCTCCGTGATCAGTGAGAATATTAAGACCCAGATGCGGGAGCAGATGGTGGCGGACGAAGATGTGATCTATTTTCTGGATGATGAAGACATGACGGAATTCAACTTCCAGAGTATTACGGAGCAGACGAATTTTTATTTTAATGAAAGTGGAGAACTGGTCATTGCCTTTGACGAATACGAGGTGGCTCCCGGCTATATGGGAGCCCCGGAATTTGTGATCCCGCAGAAAGTGACGGCAGGACTTTTAAAGTAGACAAAAGAATATCTAAAAGGGAAAACTCCCGCATATCATGAAACAAAAAGATATGCGGGAGTTTTTTATGCCATTGATCGTGTTGGATGCGGGTCACGGTGGGGGATGGTCGGAAATACAGCTACTATTCTATAAATCCAGCATTTATGCGGGTTACAGGATTCATTCTACCATGAGGTAATAGTGGAATTCAAGGGTATTTGTATCCTTGTAGAACACAATCTTACGCACAATGCCCCGGAGAGCCTCCGCTTTCAGGTCATTCGGTGCGTCACTTTCGATGATATCCAGAACCGACTGTACCCGGTTCAAGAACTGCTCTTTGTAATTCTCAGGGCCGGAGGCAGCAGTCGTCAGCTCTGAGAGCAGGACTTCCAAATCTGCACGTCGCTTCTCGATCATCTCTTTATTCCGCTTGTAATCTTCCAGAGTATCAATTTCATTCAAATATGCTTCCTTGATGCGTTCCAACTTACGATCCAGGGAAGCCAGTTCACGCTGATAACGCTGCCTGTCCAGCTCTACAGTCGGCTCATAGGTGCGGACAAGCTCAAAGGATACGTCTGTGACGCTCTCCAGCACCTCATGGAGCGACGATATTACGGCACTGGTAAGTTTCTTAGCCGAGATGTATTGCGAGCCTGTATGAAGCCCTTTCATGTATCCAAGACACTGGAAGCCCTCGCCGGAGACATAGGATCCGCCGTGAGTGGACTTCCGGGGATAACCTTCTTTATGTGACAGGGACTTGCCACAGACCGGACATTTTACAAGACCGGACAGCCAGTGCTTCGTGTGAGAGACCGGATGCTCATAGCGCTGCATCAGCTTCTTACTGTGTTCCCGGCGCTCCTGGACTATGTTCCAGGTATCCATGTCAATGATCGGCTCATGGAAGCTGTCACTGATGATCCATTCCTCGGGATCCCGCAGGGTACTGGTAGCACTGGATTCCCGCATGTTATAGCGAACCTTACCGATGTAGAAGGGATTCTCCAGTATGTAGATCACACCTTCCTGGTCAAAATAATTACCGGTCTTCGTCTTGTATCCATGGTCATTCAGATCTCTGGTGATGTAGTTGATGTCGCTGCCGGTGGCGTACATATCGAAGATCTTACGGACAATAGCAGCTTCCTGATCTTCGATGACGGGATTCTCATTCGGAGCCTTGGTATATCCTAATGGCATTTTACCGTTGTAGAGACCCTTGCGGGCACGGGAGAGCATGGAACGGCGGACTTCCCCGGAGAGATTCACGGAGTAGAATTCATCCTGCCATTCAATGATCATTTCGATGAGGCGGCCATACATGCCATCGATCAGCGGTTCGCTGACAGACACCACATCAATTCCCAGTTTCTTCCGGAGCATGGACTTATAGAAGGTGCTCTCATCCTGATTTCTTGCGAAACGGCTGAATTTCCACAGTACAATGACATCGAAGGGCTTCGGCTTGGTCTTCGCCATTGCGATCATATTCTGGAAGGCATAACGGTTACTGGATTTACGGCCGGAGCGTCCTTCCTCTTCCACGAAGATAAATTCAGACGGCAACAGGATGTTATGCTGCAGACAGTACCGTTTGATCTCTTCCAGCTGGGACTCCGGAGAATACTCCAGTTGATCATCCGTGCTGACACGAATATAAGCGGCACCGGTGCGGATCTGATCCGTGACTTCCGAAGATTTTCGCATCACTTTCTTAGACATTGCACATTCCTCCTAAGTAAATGTACGGAAAAATGGGCATAAAAATGCCCGGACATATGTTCGCATTGCAATCTGCCCGGAAAAATGATAAAATTCATTTGTTTAGGATGATTTTTATCGGTTATCCCGGTAAGATCGGATCAGCTCCGGTGTTGGCGCACTGGGGCTGATTTTATTATTATTAATTATCTGGTGGGGCATCAACGGGAATAGTTTCCCACATTTCCCTCAATTCTTCTGGAGCATCAACTATAAACATACCGGGTATTCCGCTTTGCTTTCGCGTTTTAATAGGATACTCCTTGCCTTCGATAAGAATACAATCATCAGATTCGGTAAAAATATTCAGGTTAAGAACTTCACCTAAAAAATCCAAGTCTCTCTCATAAAGATCTAAATGACGATTTAATTCGGAAGTAAGTGCTCTGTCTATAATATCTCTGGGCTCTTTATAGGGGAATATGTCTAAAAGGTTTAATAATAGACACAAGCCATGCCAGGAATACAAATCGCTCAGAGAACTATCCAAAGGAATAACAGAGGAAATATCATCTAAGCGTACTTCAGCATTAGGTGTGTAGTTATATACACGTCCGCCATGAGCAGCAAGATTGCGATACTCGAGGCAAATTGAGAGAGTGTCGAAAAGAAGCGTTTTTACATCCTTATTGGCACATAGTTCATCGGAACAATTATAAAGCAATTTAACGAAGTATTTTTTTTGAGGTTCCTTAAAAAGCCTTACAAAATTCACCACGGTACTGAAGTAAGATCCCTTAAATAATATCCAAGGAGGGACGATCCCATAAGTTTCTCGATAGTATTTAATAGGATTTTTATCTGATAAAAGATCCTTCTGAAGTTTTTCCAGAGTACCTTTTAAGCCAAAACGTTCTTGGGAGCGTCGTCGGTCTCTAAAATTTTTCCAAGCAAGATAATTATTTTGATCGGTTCCAAATGACTGCGATAATACTTCTGCAGCGGCTGCCTTTATATGCTCTTCCAAAGCTAGCATGGATGACATAATAGCATTTCGGAGCGTGTGGTCAAAAGTAAACAGAGAAAAAATCTGCTTGAAAGAGGTTCCTGGTATAAAAACCTTTTTACCATCAGAGTCCTTTTGATAAGGAGCTTTATAACTGTTTATGATGTTATAATATCCAAATTGTTTCAATTGTTCCGAAGCAAAATCGACATCATCAATAATAAGGTCTTTTGAACGAAGAAGTTCAATTTGTTCAGAAATAGTACTATACTCAATCTTTTTATCCATAAGTAATCTCCAAAACAAAAAAAGCCAAGGGAAACCCAAGGCTTTTTCTGTGACCGGACACCAGTCATTCACTAATTAGTGACATTATACTATTATGCTCAAGCCTTGTCAAGTTATTCCTAAAATTTATATTTTTTGAAAAATTGCACCGGTGCAACTATATCAGCTCCAACACAACTATCGGGTCGAAGTAGATAACATAATTATCATATTGCACACACAGACCGTACTTGCTCCGATAGCACTGCAGGGCCTCCTGCAGAAACTCCTCTGTGACACCAAGGTAATCAGCCATCTCATAAGAGGTAGTATAGTGTGCCTTGTGGCAGGAGATAATGCCGTGTAACCCGATCAGTTTGTTGTAACTCCAGAGACGTGCCCGGAGCTCCTGCTTGCGGTTGGCATCGGAGGACTGATCGATAATGTCTCCGACGGTAGTGTGGTAATGTCCAAGCTCTTCGGCCAGCGTGCATTTCTTTTCGGTTTCATCCAGATCGTGTTTGATAGCGATCCGATTGCCTTTTATCCGCCCACAGTTTGCGCGGAGCGGTTTCTCCTTTGTGATCAGGTGCTGTTTATCAGCCTCTATCAGTAAATCTGTGTATGTAGTCAAATAAAATCACCTCATCATAGTTGTAATGGACTAGAAGTTCTCGTCATCCATAATATCATCGTCATGCTTCTGATCTGCTGCGGAAGCTCCGGAAATCGCATGTGCCGCATTTGGATCTAAAGCAGAGGCAGCAGGAGCCGCCAATGGAATAACCTTGCCAGCCTTTTTCTCTGCGGTAGAGCGTTCCCATTCTTTGGTCAGCGTGAAATCTACCATTTCTCTGCCGTGGTCATCGAGATCACGATATTTCTTTATATGGTCATATTCTGCCAGCGTAACATCGTTTTGTTGTGTCGTTATTTTTACAGAATCTTGAAAAAGATAATTAGCATCACAATTTAGACCCTCAATAATTTTAAATAGAATGGGCTCCTTTGGTGAACTAACATCATTTTCATAGTTAGAAATAGCACCAACTGTTACACCAAGCATGGTAGCCAATTCATTTCTTGACAACCCATTACGTTCACGAAGTTCTTTTATCCGACTTCCTATACTCATTTCAACACCTACCTTCGAGTTCTTTTAATTGTATGGTATAACAAAAATCTTAGCACGTCAATATGAATGATAAGAAATTTGTAAAAACAGTATTGACAAAATAAGAAACTTATCATAGACTATGAATTAACAAGAAACTTATCACAGAAAGGAGGAAAATAAGTTGCTTGATATTGCTACATCAAACAGCATTGTTGCGGAGAATGTAAATCACATCATAAAGGAAAGAAATCTGAAACAGTCAGCCATTGCACAGAAGGCTGGTTTTACACCGCAAGAGTTCAATGCAATGTTAAAAGGAAGAAAGCTTATGAGAGCAATAGACATTGCTTCGATATTGGATGTTTTGGGGGTAGATGCCAATGAACTTTTTAAGAAGGAGGAATAACCAATGGAAAAGGTAGATGAATTGATCGATGCACTGGCTGAGCACATCAAAAAGCGTATTGATGAAGGTAATGACATGGAGAATGAGATCGCCGAAAAGACGAAGGCTCTCGCAGAGCTGGTGTCCGCAAGAGCCAAGGGATATTAGTTGAGTGCATTGTTATTCAACTCGACCAGTTTGTTGTAGATTTCCTGCATGAAATCAGCAACGTCTTCGCCACCCTTTTTATTAGGAGAAATAGTGGTGTTGGACATTTTGGCAACAGTAATATCTCTGACAACGTCAATAAGGTATTTGTTGACTCTGGGATCCATAATGAATACCTCCTTTCTACAATTAAATGAAACAAATGTTCTGCAATAATTGTAAAAAACAAATGTTCGTATGTCAAGATAAAAAATACAATATATGCACATTTTATTTTGAAATAAACAATATATTGTGTATTTCAAGCAGTAAAGGAGGCAGAGTAGATGACATGGATTCTTGCAATAATAGCAGCGATTTGTGCAGTGGGCTGGGTGTTTAGCTGGCTGTCGTTCAAAACATTGGCGCGCTATTTTAAGGAAAAGGGATATCCAATGCCTGAGGAAAAGGATATCAAGAGAAACTCAGACAGCATAATAAAAGAAATTTTATCTAAACTCCCAGTTCTTTTTTTATAAGTTCCATTAAAATGGCGCTGGCAATCTGCGCTGCGGCTGAAACGGAAGAAGCCCCAATTTTAGAAAAAATGTTCTTTGTTTTATCCCATATATTGTCGGCACGAACTTCATCCAAAAATTGATGACCAGCGTATGTGAGATCAAGAACATAAATAACAGAAGACGAATAGGGATTGTGAACTGTTTTTGCATTTATAAAGTTTGCTTCTTGAAGTTTTAAGCAAGTGTATTCCAGTTCATCGTGCGAATAATTTTCTAATAGATTCTCTAAATCTTTGATTCGCAGTTCATGATTAAATGGTTGTTTTTCAACTTCAAGGAGAATAGAACGCATACAATCAAGATCTAATTTCATTGTGGAATCACTCCTTTGAATTTTATGAATTGTTAACTGAACATTATCAATTATAGAAAAAGAGGGTGGAGGATGCAAGGAATTTTACAGTAAAGGAGGCAGCAGGAATGAAGGAACCACATAAGCTTAAAATTGTGGCTTCAGATGAATCATCTTTCGAGATTTGGCTGGATGAAAAACAGATCCATCATGTAAAGGAATATGAACTGAAGAAAGTGGGTAAAGGAAATCTGGCGGAACTAAATCTGAAATTATTGGTTAGATATCCAACCCAAGAAAGTAATTCGTAGCAGCACGTTTTGCAAGTTCCATAAGAATAGAAAGCGAAGCATCAGCGGCTTTTGACTTTACTTTATTCCACAAGGCTTTAGTGCGAATATTGGACAGAAATTCATGACCAAGAGGTGTGAGATCTCCAATTAGAACTGTAGCACCTCCGTCGTAGTAATGGACATTCTCAATGAGATTAGAAGCACTGGCCTGCTTTATGTGGTAAACAATTTCTTCATGAGAAAATTCAGCTAAATATTCAGATTCAAAAGTATCTCGATCATACTCCCACGGAGTATCAAAATTACATTTTTCTTCAACGGTAAGAAGAATTCCACGGATACAGTCGGGATTAAGTTTCATAGCGTATCTCCTTAAAGTGTGACAAGTTATTGAAATTATTATAGGAGAAAACAAAACGTAATACAATAGAATATTCAAGAAGGAGGCAGCAGGAGTGATAAGACCGGATGGGACACAAAGTGCAAAAGTAATACAAGTGATTGAAACAAAATCTAAAAGAGGTATGGGAACAGAAAAAGACCCAGTACGTGAAGTTGTTCAGTACTGGGATTTCGAAGGAAATTTTCTGGCAGAGATGGATAAAGAACATTGTAAGCCACTCATTGAATATGACGCGAAGGTCGTCAAGGAGTCTATTTGCGTAGGAACTGTTCCGCATCCATAAAGGCAAGTTCTGAGTCGATGAAAGTTACCATTGCTGTGATAAAGGATTTTAGGTCATCAGTAGTATAACTCTCATGTTTCCTGGTGTAATGTGTTTCATCATTACCAATCCAGGCAGAAGCTTTTGCCAATGCCTTAATTCGTTTGTTATCAATATAGTCATTGATACATGGAGAGAGTTGTTTTGTTTTAATTGTTTCTTCGGACTCTGGGGACATAAGAATTGCAAAGTCTTTGACTAAGAATTCAAGAGCTTTGCGATACCCCATGCCACATATTTCTGAAAGACCCCATTGTTCTGCTTTTTCGGCCTGATTATATATTTCTACAAACTTAGGAGAAAGAGAGGAAATTCTATCAGAAAAATAGGAAACTTCTTCTCCATCAGGAACCAGACGTATTTGTGATAAACGATTAGTGGTTCCGGCAGATGGATAGGGGCATTGATAAACTCCCATAAAACAGGCCTCACAACTGTGACAAAAAAACAAAATAAAGACATAACAGTTGAGACTTTCTCGCTGAATATAGAACGATGTCAGAACTTGTGCATCTGTAGCTGTATCGCAGATAGGGCAAACTCCTGGAGTAGGGTATTCGAACCTGTATCCTGGTTCATTGGAGACAATATTTACCGGATTTATTTTTTTATACATTCATAACTCCACCTTTCAAATTAATTTTATCACAAGAACGGGGAGCTGCCAATGAACTATTTAAGAAGGGAGGAATAAGCAATGAGCAAAGTAGACGAACTGATCGATGCACTGGCTGAGCACATCAAAAAGCGTATCGATGAAGGTACCGACATGGAGAATGAGATTACCGAAAAGACAAAGGCTCTCGCAGAGCTGGTGTCCGCAAGAGCCAAAGGATATTAGGGAAGAAGGCAGCAGGAATGGAGAGAATCGATAGATTATATGCTCTGTTGGAGCGCGATGACATTGATGAGGACACCAAGGCAGCGCTGCGGTGGGCAATCTTCCAGTTAGAGAATGCAATTTAGACAACCATAGCACCATAAGCTGTAAAAAAGCAGTCAGGAGGTACATATGCGGATTGTAAATTTAATCCACATCGGGGACCAGGTATTGTCATTGGATGACATGGATCCCATGAAAAAGGCAGAGATTGCCTTACGGCTGAATGAACAGAGTCTGAAGACCCTGGGATATGCAGTCAAGAAGGAAAAAGAAACAGCATAACTGCAAATATCCGTGCCCTGTACGTGGTGTTACCCGACACCACACTCCCCCTTTTACACAATTAGCGTGTGTGTCCAGGCTTACCAACCTGGGCACCACGTAGAGGGCATGGACAAGCATAATAGATCACGTTCTGTGCGTGGTGTCATCTGACAGCACCACACCTCCGTATCCTGTGTCGTCACTGCTATAGCGGCATAGGATCGATCCTTTGGATCTTCTGTTCAAGTAGTGTCCGGCTCGGCGCCGGGCACCACGCAGAGAGCGTGATCAGAAAGGGCAAATATGAACATAGACGAAAGTTATTATGTAAGAGAAGTCATGAATAACAAGGACAGCGCAGAGTTCTGGCAGTCGGCCAATGAAAGCCTGGCTCAGTGCGTATATGAGCAGGTCAAGCGGGAAACCCCTGCAGCTAAACTCTATATATTTAGCGGTGTGCAGGTAATCACGACCAACCAGGCGCAGAAGGAAACCTTGCTAAGATTTCTCGAGATGGAAGAGGACATATGTAGCGCAAAAATCAATGAGATACAAGAGATAAAACGGCAGATAGAGGGGGAGAGTGCGGATGTATAAAGACATAGTGATATCGATTCTCGGGGCATTGCTGCTGGAGCCGGTATTTAAGACAACAGAAGTAGGAGAGCAGATCGCCATAATCATGGGTTTGGCGGCTATGCTTTTTATTTTTTGCCTTTTTTGTGAGGATCAGGTCGAAAAATGGCAGGAAAAGCGCCGAAGGGCACGGAATATGGAGCAGAGGATAGCGAAACTGAGAGGAGGTGGGATGCGTGAAAGACGAGAGAGTGCAGGAGATTATGGAGAGGTTGGAACAGACCCCAACAGAGCCGTTGATGATGCTGGTTGACCACGAGGCGCAGGAGGTTTTTCCGTATGTTCTCCGAAAGTATCAGGACGCACATCTGGTCATGATGAAGGGTATCCGGTACATCACAATCACCGATGATGCCATCCGGGTCATACTGGACCGCCTGCAGCGTGAGAGGGCAGATTTTAAACGCACAGTGGAGTACTACGATAGGGAGATCCAAGGCGTGGAGTACCTGCTGACAGGCAAAAAGCGGTACTACTGGTCACCGGATAACTACATAGTAGAGCCTGTCTACGCAGAGCAATAAAAAAGCCGGCATTTGGCGATGCCGGCCAGCTCACAGAGCTACGTATATAGACAAGATAATTGTAACTCTGTGGACTAAAAAAGTCAAGAAAAACGGGGCTTTTTGAAGCCCCTGCGCACTTGATAAAGATATTAAAGTTAGGATACAGAGACATGGTTAAAAGAAAGAAAATGAGATTGAAGCATGGGGATGTACTGGATGTAGAAGAGTACCATGACGGGAACTACGGAGGAAAGGGAAAGACCAGACAGAAGAAGGAGAAGCCAACCAAGGAACAGGTGAGATTGATCAACCGGAGGAATAAGGCGAGGCTGTGCCGGTGGAGACTGATACAGTACTTTGACCAGGGAGACCTGTTTATCACATGGACTTATGCGATGGAGAACCGTCCGCCAGATATGGCAGGAGCACTGAAGGATTTCCAGAAGGCGATGGCAAAGGTCAGAAAGATCTATCGGCTGAGAGGAGCACCGCTCTACTGGATCCGCAACATTGAGCGTGGAACCAAGGGAGCGTGGCACATCCATCTTGTGATCAAGCAGACACCAGAGGGTGATGCGGCTGCCATTGTAACCAAGGCATGGACCAAGGGAGGTACCTACGTGGCGGAGATCCGGAACAGCAAATTTAACGGGGATGACATGGAGTTACTGGCAGCCTACCTGACCAAGGACGAGCACACGGCGGAGTCCCGGGCGAACGGCACACCGGGCAAGCCCAGAATTGCGGAGTCATCTTACAATACCAGCCGCAATATGCCACTTCCGGAGCCGAAAGAGGACAAGCTGGTCCGATGGAAGCCGGAAGTCAAACCGCCAAAGGGATATTACATAGCACGGATCCATGAGGGCATCAATCCGGTCACAGGATTTTTGTACCGGAGTTACACGTTGATCAGACTTAAGAGCACCGAGCGGAAGAAACCGCCGAACAGGGTAAGGAGGTGTTGATAAATTGGAAAATGAATTGAAAGTAGTGGATATCTTTATAGGCACGACTCTCCGGGGATCTGCAAAAGGATCCGGCCGGGTGATGTATATTATGCGCACGAAGAGAAAGAACGGCAGTGACTACGAAGCTACTCCGCAGATTGCCGAGTATGACGACACCACGGAGAGCGCATCCGTCCTTTATGCCATCCGGGATGCACTGCAGCGTCTCAACTATGCTTGCACGGTGGTGATCCACACAGAGTGCAGCAATGTGGCAGCAGCCATACAGCAGCACTGGCCGGAGAAGTGGAGAAGGGACGGATGGAAGAGCGCCAGGGGAAACGACGTCAAGAATGCTATCCTATGGGAAATGGTCCTGCAGGAGGTTGAGGACGGAGGACATATCCTGCTCGCGGAGAGCGAAAAGCACGAATATGCGGAGTGGATGCGGTTTAATCTGCCGCTGAAGCGGGCATTAAAAGACATTTTTGCAGATGTATTGAAAAACTAACAGCATGAGTAGAGTACTCATATTAGAGACGATTTTGTTAACGTCAACAAAACATGGAAAATATAACAATTTGACAGAAAAACAGTCGGTTACAAGGTGAAACCGACTGAACTGGTAAAGAAAATTTACAAGTTGCACCGGTGCAACCGGGGAAAGGAGAAAAGATGGAGAAGAAATTTGGAGTTTTTAATACAGTAGAGGAGTTGAACAGGGCAGCAGCCGCCCAGAAGGAAGAGGGAGACCTGGAAGCGCTGATCGGGATCGCTGTTGAGAACGGACTGGAGAAAGAAGATGCCGAGGAGTACATGGAGAGCGAGGACCCGGAAGACTTTCTCTGTAATGCGACGATGGCCGCCATTGCCAAGCTGAAGCTGGAAGAACAGGATCTGCATCTCGAAAGCCAATTAAAGGATTGGAAGGACTTTATCGTACAGATGCTGACAGACTATCCGATGGATCATCCGGAGGACGGTGCTGCGTTGGCAAATGCTGTATTTGCCCCGGGCAAGCAGTTACTGGACGTGCTGGCCGCCGGACTGAAGATGGCATCGAAAAACCGAGTAACGGTTGACCGGAGAATCACGAAGGCAGCAGGACTGCCGGAGAGTGCCGGACAGATCGGGATGTGCAGCCGGGATGATCTGAAAAAGATCATCTTGGATTATTACATGGGAGAAAAGAAATGATCGTATACAAAGCAACGAACAATGATATGACCTGCACGATGGGGCAGGGAACATTCCAGTATCAGTTGGGCGTACCGGCTACAGCAGAAAAATCAAAGTGCGGTGATACCGGTCTCCATGCCTGCGAGTATGTACTGGACTGTGCGAGATACTATGGACTGGGTAGGGATCACCGGTATTTTAAGGCAAAGGCAGAAGGAGACATAGCGGAAGACGGCAGTAATACACGCATTGCATGCACGAGGCTGACATTGTTGAAAGAACTGACCAACCGTGATATCGCCAAAGAAGCCATGCTTTACATGATACATCATCCTCGCCGGGATAATTGGGAAGCGTCTAACCTTATGGTGCAGGTAAAGGAGAACACAGCAGAGATCAGAATCCCCGACGGGATCGCCATTGCCAGGGGAATCCATCCCAAAGTAAGCGGCTGTGACGGAGCACACCTGGGGCTGATCCGGGAAGAAAAAGGAAAGATCACGGCGGCCAAGATTTTTGATGTGGATGGAGTCTATATCCTGCCGGGCGTGTGGTACACGCTGGAGGACCTGGCAGAAGCAGAGAGGAGGCAGCAGTCATGAAGTGGACAGAAATACTCAGGGCGCCGATGATACCGGCAGATGCAAAAAGAACTAAGCAGATCACATTCCAGACAACGGAGAATTACCTGATCCTGGATGTGTGGAGGGGCGGAAATAATACCTGCCGTCATGCGATCAACCTGAAAACATGGGAGTACGGCACCTATTATCCGGATACCGGCATAAAGCAGGCAACAAATATCAACAGCTGTACAGATAACTACGAAAGAAGTCAGTGGGATTACCGGCTGAAAGAGAAAGAATGGCTGACACCGGAGCAGATCCGGAAACTGGATAGTCTTACCAGAGAGAAGAAGGATTGGGTAAAAGATGTACTGCAGCGCATAGAGCGGATGGAGACGGACTATAACGCAGAAAAGCGGGAACAGGCCAGAAACAGCAAAGAAGAGCGCATCCGCAGACTGATGAGCAAATGTCCGCGTCCGGGGAAGGAAGTATATGACTGGATCACAGAGCAGATGGTAGGGGATCTCCAGTATGCCTTTTATGACAAGCAGAAAAAGACCTGCCATTGTACGGCCTGTGGTGGGAATTTTCCGGAAGAGGCAGCAGGCATCCCGGTAAAGCACAGGAAGCAGATCACCTGCCCGCTGTGTGGACATACACTGACCGTGGATAAGAGAGCGGATTTATTAATCGTTGCAACAGACTGGCTTACCATGATCCATGACGTGGATGATAAACAGGGAGTGGAGCGGCACTTCAAGGTGACCGTAGAGTGGGACAGATACGGAACAAGAACCACGGAACTGGAGGAGCACATCCGGCTGATGATGCTGCGGAACACAGCAAAGGATATCATGAAAATTTATTACTATGGGAGCCAGTACTGGCCGGGATGGAGCACAGGAAATAACAGCAGCCGTCGGTGGCACAGCGCCTACCTGTATCCGGACACAGAAGGTATTCAGGCCGGATTACAGGGTACGGCATATGAGGCATGGACAGATGTATTTCCGAAGCTTGCCCAGATGGGAATAAAAGCGCACTATAACGGTCTCATGGCGGAAAGTAACAGAGAGTTTACCGGTATCGCAGAATATATGGCAAAGGGACGCTTTAACCGCTTGCTGGATGAACTGTCACAGTGCATCACCTACTGGGGAGGATATTCTGGGAAAACGATTGATGTATCCGGGGAAAGCGTAGAAGAGATCCTGCAGATAGAGGATAAACAGCTGATCAACCGTCTCAGACAGGCAGACGGCGGAATGTGTATGCTGCGCTGGCTGCAGTGGTCCGACCTCAACAAAAAGAAGCTGTCAGAGCAGTACATATCCTGGGCAGAAAAAAATAAGATCGAACCGGATAAATATCTGCAGTCGGAAGCGGGAAAATACCTGACACCGGAACAGTTAATGAATTACATCAACCGGCAGAAAAAAGAAAGCTATCCCAGCAGAACGATAGCGGGAGTCTGGGATCAGTACGAAGATTATCTCACCATGGCAATGAATTTAGGGAAACACATGGAGGATGCTCTGGTGCACCGTCCAAGAGAATTGAAGAGGCGGCATGATGAAGTCAATGCAGAGATGGAACTGCGCAGGGAAGAAATCCAGCGGAAACGGGATGCAAGAGAAGCGGCAAGACAGGCGCAGGAGATGAGGGACAAGTATCCCGGGTATGAAGATATCCTCTCTGAGATCAGTGCGAAGTTTGAATATCAGAACGACACCTATTGCATTGTGGTTCCGAAGAACTTTATGGAGATTACTGCGGAAGGAATGGCACTGCATCACTGTGTAGGCAATACAGAGCGGTACTTTGACCGAATTGTCAGCAGAGAGACATATATCTGCTTTCTGAGGCAGCAGTCGTCCCCGGACAAGCCTTTTTATACTATCGAGGTAGAACCGGGCGGGACCATCCGCCAGCATCGCGGAGCATACGACGAGGAGCCGGGCATTGAGGAGATAAAGCCGTTCTTGCGGGAATGGCAAAAGGTGATTCGTAAGCGTATGAGTAAGCAGGACCATGAATATGCTGCACAGAGTGAGATCCTGCGGCAGAAAAATATAGAAGAGCTGAAGGCTAAGAATAATACCGTGGTCCTCAAAGGACTGGCGGAAGATCTGATGGAGGTAGTTTAAATGTATTTTGCAGACATAAAGGGCAAACAGCATGAAATTAATAGAGTGGCAGTAAGGGAACGAGGGATATACTTGTTCAGATTTCAGACAGACGGGGATATAAAATGGGCGCATGCAAGAGTAGATAAGATCGACGAAAGCAAGATAATGTTTCGGACGTGTGCGGGAAGACCTGCAATCATAGTACCTATAGATGACGTGCTGGAAGTACACGGCGGAGAGTCCAAGGTGGAAGAATTCGGGGAAGATATCATGTTGAGTCTGATACGAGGAGAAATTTATTCAGAGAGCACCAAAAGTATATTAAAAGGAGACAGGTAATGGAACATATCATTTATCAAAAAACATATCAGGAATATAAACAGGAGCTGGATGCAGTCCTCACCCGGACAGCAGAGGACTTTGTACAAATCGGTTATCTGCTCAAGGTGGCCAGGGATACAAATGTACTGGAAGAGAGCGGATATGCGACTGTAACAGACTTTGCCAAGGCAGAATATGGCATAGATAAGACGCAGGTAAGCCGTTTTATCAGCATCAATGATAGATTTTCAGAGGATGGCTACTCTGATCATTTGCTCCCGAGCTACAAGGGATTTGGGTATGCAAAGCTTACTTTGATGCTGCAGATCCCGGACGAGATCAATGAGGCACTTCCACCCACACTGTCCAAGGCGGAGATCCAGGACATTAAAGACGAGGTGGATGCGGAGGACAAGGTCACGGACATCGAGGTCGAGATAGAGCGGGCGGAGGCAGTAGCCGTAACGGACAAGCCAATGCTTCCGCCGGAGGGATCGCCGCTGTACCGTAACCTTTGGCAGTTGGGTAAGGAGCAGGAAGATCTCTTCCGGAAGCTGTGGACGATCTGCAACACAGACATGCATCCGCTTAATACATACATTATGGATGCCCTGATACCGCAGGGAGACGCAGTCTATACCGTCCGTATCCCGGGAGAACGCCGTACACAGATCATTGTAAATCCTGATGGTGCAAAGCTAATCAATATGAAAACAATGGAGCGCCATGAATATGCACCACAAAAAATCTGCCTTGAGGTAGATTCCCTGTTTCTTGGAGGCAGCAGTCCTGAGGAGAAGTACAAGATGTTATATGGCGAGGACTTAACACCGGAAGAACCGGAAATTGCACCGGTGCAACCGACCGACTCTCCGAAAGAAAAGAAACCGGAAAAGCGCAAGGAATCCCGTGTAACCAAGGCAAATACAGAGCCGAAGAAAAAGACCATGGAACCGGAAAAGAAGCCTGAGCAGATGACCATTCCGGGAGCTGAACCGGATCCAGCAGAAAATGAACCGGAAACACAGGTAAATGACACGGCTTGTGTGGATTCCGACACGGTGGGCAAGGAGTTTGGCACGGATAATCAGAATACCGAAGCCATGGTCACGGAAGAACAGGTACCGGGGCAGACCGACATAGAAAAAGACTTTCCGCAATACTGTCCGGACGAGGGTGACAAGAGAGACGCTTACCGTAAGTCCATCCGTGGCAGCGTGGAGAACCTGGTACGATATGTCGAGATGGATCTGATCAGCGCCGCCAGACAGCAGCTGTCCGATATCGCTGGTTATCTGGACCGTCTGGAAGAACTCAGCAAAGGGGGCGGACAGGATGCCGAAGATGTCGAAACAGGCGAGAGCGAGGGAGTTTAATGCCGCCTCTCGTCAGAGCATCAAGGAGCGGGATCTGTACCAGTGCATCTTTTGCCGTATGGGATATCACATGGAGGACGTCACCTGGTACGGACAGCAGCTGCAGAGCATCATGCACTACATACCGCGCTCCCGGGGTGGTCTCGGGATCCCGCAGAATGGTGCATTGGGCTGCCAGAGTCACCATGAGATGCTGGATAACGGAAACAAGGGCAGACGGGAGGAGATGCTGCAACTCTTCCGAGTGTATTTGCAGGATCATTATCCAGACTGGAGCGAGGATGCCCTGACCTATAACAAGTGGGGATGATGTATATACAAATTTGTATATACACGAAAGGAGCGCAGAGATGAAAAGCAGAACAATAAGCAAGATCATCCGGATGACGCCGGAGGAAAAGCGGCGACTGGAATACTGCGCCGAAAAAATGGCAAAGACCGAGACGGAGATCCTGATTGCAGGAGTGAATAATTACTATGCTGCCGTACAGAAAGCACTGGCAGTCCAGAAAAATCAATAAGCCTTTTGGATAAAGTGAATCACAATAGACACTGTAAACGAAGCCACGGGGCGGCCGCTGATACCAAGAGGCAGCAGTCGTCCAGGAAGGAGACTACAATGCAGGAGTATAAGGACTGGGACGGCAATCTTCTGCCGGATCCTGCGCCGCGCATCCATAATGTACATATAGGCACTATCATCAAAACAGAACACAAGATCATCGAGGAGCCGCTGGAGACCCGCGGACGGGGACAACACCGATTTATCAGCGAGACCAGGGAATACGAGGTAATAGCGGTTTATCCGCATATGGTCCAGACCAGAGATTGCAAGACAGGCTTTACAAGGTGTTTCTCCTACGGTGAACTCACAACAATGGGACTGCAATGGCAGGGAAAGGAGATGGCAAAATGATAAAAATGGTTGAATTTGATGAAGGAGTATGGGTGCCGGAAGAATGCTGTACCATGACGAATCCACTTACAAGCGGAGGAGAAAGTATCCCGGATGATGTAGAGATGCCGTGTGAGGGATCAGAGTCATGTACAGGTGACTGTGGTAATTGCATAATCCAAATAATTATGAACGAATATGCGTTGTACACAGGACAAGTGACGGATCAGGTTGCTGGACTTATGGATATTACTCCAATTAGCGATGCAATAGAAGAATTGAATAGCTGGCATTGCTGCCCTGTGGCAGATGAGACTTATGCAGCCGCACAAATGGGAATAAAGGCTCTTAAGAAGCAGATTCCAATGAAAGTCTGCGAGATCCATGTGGACGAATACATCTGCCCCAACTGTTTAGAGGAAAACGGATGCAATGACGCAGAAGTGAGCGATGAATACTGTCCGAAATGTGGACAGAGGTTAATAAGCTAACTTAGGATTTAATGGAGGTAGAAAAAATGTATAAAGCAACAAATATTGATACGGACAAGGCTCTCAAAGCAATCAATGATTCAAGAGCAATACAGGAAAGAGCATCACAGCTTAGATCGGAAAAAGAAAGATCTTACATGGAGGGACTGAACAAAGGACTTGATATTGCTGAAAGCCTTTTTGAATGTTCAAATTATGAGAAATCAGCGCAGGAGGCAACTTATACAGATGGTGTCTGCGAGGTACTCTATGAACTTGGAAAAGAACTTGATATACCAACTCAGGATATAAGAGATAATATTGCATCGGTAGATGAAGCCTGCGCTCTGTTTGCAGACAGGATTCGGGAAGCAATAGCAAGAGATAAGGATCAGTAAACTGAAATATTAGGATTTAGTGGAGGAATGCTATGGATAATGAGATTATTTTCTTCGATTTGGTAAGAATCGAGCGAGGAAGAGAAAAGCTTTGCAAATGCAATCCACCTCATTACGAGGTCGATACGGTAAACAGGATTGTAAGCTGCCAAGATTGCGGTGCTACAATAGATGCCTTTGATGCGCTGGTTACACTGGCTAAAAGATATGAGCAGCTGGAGGATGCACAGCGAAAAATGCTATCTAAAGCCAAGCTATACGAAGCAATGGCAGATGCGGAATTCAAGCGGATGAGGAGGAATAAAACATTCCGGGACATGGACGAGAATCGCAGAAAAGGTTTATATCCTATATGTCCTAAATGTGCGGAAGTGATTGATCCGGCAGATATCCGGGAATGGACAGTGCATCTGGAGTAAACCTGAAAGTTAGTGAAGGAGAGCGGAAATGTGTGATTTTTGCGAGAAGTATGCAAATGTAAGCGGCAAACATGGAACTATTAGGCTGGGAGCAGAAAATTATATGCTCTTTGCCAATAGTGAAAACGAGCCGATGGGAGCAATAAAAATAAAAATCTGCCCGCTGTGCGGCAGAGAATTGACGGCCGATGGGATAAATGGGATAGTTAGTGAAGGAGTGATAGAAAAAGAGTAATAAGTATCATACACAATTTTAGAGCCAACTGCAGAGGAGCCTGCAATCGTAACCAATAAAACAGCGGTAGACCATCCAACCAAAGATATCATCTACCGCTCAACTGCTTAAGGACATCATACCATAATGTGATACCTTAGGCAATACGAAAGAGGTGCGAGTATGACCAAAAATGACCTGATCAATGATGTTGCCTATGAATTACGAGATACCATGACACGAGAGCAGATCGACCGCATGAAGATTACGCTTTACGTAAAATTGCAGGACTTTGAGCTGGCAGAGATCAAACAGCTGCCTATGACTATTGAGCATGACAATGAGTGGTTAATGCAGAGGTACTGCGTGGACATGGTGGCAGCAGGACTCCATGCAGGCACGATCAAGAGCTACATCGGAGTCATTAAAACGTTTTTTGACTTTGTTGGAAGAAATTATAAATATGTGACAGCACAGGATATCACAGATTACCTTGCTATCAGGAGTTACCGGGATCATATCAGCCAAAATTATAAGTCCACCATATACCGGTATCTCTGCACGTTCTTCGGCTGGGCATTCCGCAAACAGCACATCAAGAATAATATCATTGATGGCGTTGATCGTGTTAAGCAGGTGAAAAAGAAAAAGGTTCGCCTGACGGATGAGGAAGTGGAAACTATCCGTTATGCATTGCAGACACCCAAGGAAAAGGCTTTGTTTGAATTGATGATCTGTACCGGCATGCGTGCAGGTGAAATCTCTTACCTCAACGTGTCAGATATTGATCTGACAAATAAGCAGGTATCAATTTATGCCGAAAAAACGGATACCTATCGCACAGGAATGCTCACTCCAGTAGCTGTGATGGCATTGAGAAATTATATCGGTGACAGACCTGGAACTGATCCGCTGTTTTTGGCAGATCGGGCACCGCATAACAGAATGAAAGAGTATGGAATTGAAAGGCTGGCTAAAGAAATGGCTGTCCGTGGCGGAGTAACCAGGATAACAGCAACCGTGCATGTGTATCGTAAGACATTTGCAAGTGTACTGTATCGTAAGACAGGGGATGTATTGCTGGTAAGTAAATTACTGGGACATGCAAAGCCGGACATGACAGTCCAGTATTACCTGATAGATGACATCGAAGAGATGCAGCACAAATATAACAGAGTAGCATAGTAACCGCACCGGAATTGCACCGGTGCAACAGAAAGGAGAAAGCATCGATGCAAAGAATTAACAGAGCAAGCTGGCGGATTATCGAAACTATATTATTACGGTATCCCCAACGCAAGAAAGAATATGAGGAGTACATATCGGACATTATGGCATCACCGGCGGGAGGCAGCAGTCGTCCGTCGGATCCTGCCAAGGAAAGAGACAAGGCACAGTCTGTCACAGAGGCAAAAGCCCTGAAGATGACATCCGTATACCATGAACGGATCAAGAAAGAGATTGAGGCAGTGGAATTTGTATATAATTCTCTTCGACCAGAAGAACAGAAGGTAATCCGGATCAGGTACTGGAGTAAAGGTCTCAGAGCACCGATTCCCTACCTAAAAATCGGTGGTGCCTCGTACAGTGAGAGACAAATGAAGAGGATAGTTTTTAAGACTATAGAACAGATTGGAAGGTATATTGGGGAGTTAAAGTAAAAGATGGCATGATTTCGCATGTCAAATGTGATAATATAGTATCGTGATAAATTAGTGACAGGGCAATGCAGATAGCTGCGTTGCCTTTTTTCGTGGAGTTGCACCGGTGCAACTTTAGAGAGATGGTGAGCAGATGGCAAAGGGCAAATATAAATATTGGCTGACACCGGAAGGCTTACTAAAGCTGGAAGGATGGACAAGGGATGGACTAACAGAAGAGCAGATCGCTGGTAATATGGGAATCTCCAGGTCTACATTAAATGAATGGAAAAAAATGTATCCGGACATTTCGGACACCCTAAAAAGGGGAAAGGAAGTTGTGGACCTGCAAGTAGAAAATGCGCTCTTGAAAAGGGCACTGGGATATCGGTATACAGAAGACAAATATGTAAGCGTTCCGATGGAGCAGGAAGAATATAGTCAAAAGCTATTTGAATATATGAATCGCTACAAACTGGAGCATCCGGAGGCAACAGATGATGAGCTGATGCTTGTAAGAGAGAAGTTTCCCAAAACAAAAGAAATGCTTGTGGAACGAAAAGTAAAAGAAGTAGAGCCGGATACCACAGCCCAGATATTCTGGTTGAAGAACCGAAAACCGGATAAATGGAGAGATAAACAGGATGTCCAGATCTCCGGAGAACTCAAGTCCGAACAGAGTAAACTGGATGACCTGATCAGACAGATGCGTGGTGATGGGTAATGAGCGCAAGTAAGCTCCTGTTGTCAGAGAAATACAAAGCATTCCTGAAATGTGATGCTCCGGTGGAATTTCTGGAAGGAACCACGGCGGCAGGTAAAACAACGGTAGGAATCTTCAAGTTTATGCTTAAAGTAGCGGAAAGTCCCAAGAAGCTTCACATCATTGCTGCGGATGACACCGGAACTGCTGAGAAGAACATCATCAACAAAGACCTTGGTATACTGGATGATTTTGGCATTCTGGTGGAATATAACGGCAGTGGAACCAAAGACGATAAGATTCCACATCTGATTCTGCATACTGGCAGGGGAGATAAAGTCATTTATGTGCTGGGCTACGGTAACAAGAGAAAGTGGAAGAAGGCCCTGGGTGGACAATATGGCTGTCTGTACATAGATGAAGTAAATACCGCAGACATAGATTTTGTCAGAGAAGCATCCATGAGATGTGATTATCTGATGGCAACACTAAACCCAGACGATCCGGGACTGCCGGTGTACAAAGAATATATCAACTGTGCACGTCCTCTTCCGGAATGGAAGGATGAGACACCACAGGAAATCATAGAGGAACTGAAAGAAGAGCCAAAGGACGGATGGATCCATTGGTTCTTTTCTTTTAAAGACAATGCAGGCCTTCCACCGGATAAACTGCAGATGATCCTGCAAAACACACCGAAGGGAACAAAGATCTGGAAAAATAAGATCCAGGGTCTCCGCGGAAAAGCGACAGGGTTGGTATTCGCCAACTTTGTCAGAAAGAAACATGTTGTTACTGCTGCATGGGTGAAGAAACAGATTGCAGATGGGAAGATCCGTTTCAGGAAGTTTACGGCCGGACTGGATACATCATATTCCTCAAAATCTCCGGATACCATTGCAATGATCTTCCAGGGCATTACGGATGACCGCAAGCTGATCACACTGGCTGAAATGGTGTATAGCAATGCTGATCTCAGTGTGCCGTTGGCACCATCTGACACAACGGTAAAGTTTATAGCTTTTCTGGATAGATGCAGATCGGAATGGGGATTTGCAAAAGAATCCTTTGTTGACTGCGCGGATGCGGCGACAATAACAGAACTTCGGAAGTATAAGCGCCTGCATGGGTGCCTTTACAATTTCATTGAGTCCTACAAAAAGGTAACAATACTGGATCGTATCAATTTACAGCTGGGATGGATCCAGCAGGACTGCTATCTGGTAGTTGAGGATTGCACAAACCATATCTCAGAATTGGAACGCTATTCATGGGACGAGGAAGAGGATGTCCCGGTACCGGAGGATAAGAACGACCATACGATCAATGCAAACCAGTACGGATGGATTCCATACCGGAATATGATTGGATTCGAGGAGGATAAACAGAGGTGAACCTGATGGAAAAGATAAATGAGAATATCAAAAGAGGTATACGGAGCTGGCTGAATGTTTCTCCGGCGAATCCCTATGTGTTCAATATCAATGAGATGATGGACTTCGAGGGGAATGCGATCCGAAACCGCATCTGGTATCGTGGTGACAGCAACGAACTGGAGCAGTTCTATGAGCAGAATGCGGAATATGCAGATAAATATAAATTCTGGTCCAGCAAGAGTACACCGGGGATGGAAATGCACAAGATCCACACAGGTGTTCCGGCGCTTACGGTGAGAACTCTGGCAGCAGTAGTCCTTCCGGATATGGGGGAATTTGAATTTTCATCAGAGAATCAAAAGCAGAAACAGATATGGAAAGACATTGCAAAGCCTGAGAATAATAACTTTGCCGATAAGATAGAGGATGCAATCAAAGAGACGCTGTATATCGGAGACGGGGCTTTTAAAGTGTCCATTGATACAGAGCTCAGTAAGTATCCTATTTTAGAATGGTATGCCGGGGATCGTGTCGAAATCATCCGGAAAAAGGACAAGGTCAGGGAAGTAATATTTAAGACACCATACAGCGGAGGAGGCAAGACATATGTGCTCAATGAGATATATGGATATGGGTATGTAAAGAACGAACTTTATCTGGATAACAGACAGGTTCCGCTGACTACATTACAGATAACCGATTCACTGGAAGACGTGACATTCGATAAAAGCGTTATGCTGGCGGTGCCTATGATGTTCTATAAGTCGACAAAATATGAAGGACGTGGCGGAAGCATCTTTGACGGAAAGGTGGACAGCTATGATGCACTGGATGAAGTATGGAGCCAGTGGATGGATGCACTGAGAGCAGGAAGAGCCAAAACATATATTCCGGACTGTCTGGTTCCGAGGGATCCGGAAACAGGAGCTGCGATAACACCGAATCCGTTCGATAACAGATATTTTGCAGCAGAAGGAGACCAGCGCGAAGGGCAGAAAAACGTAATCAGTACAGACCAGCCGAGCATTCCTCATGACAGCTATCAGGCTTCCTACTGTACGGCACTGGACCTTTGCCTGCAGGGGATCATCAGTCCTTCTACACTGGGGATTGATGTAAAAAAACTGGATAATGCAGAAGCGCAGCGTGAAAAAGAAAAAACAACGCTGTACACAAGAAACATTATCGTGGAAACTCTTCAGACAGTATTGCCACAGGTAGTATCCATGTGTATCAACGCATATCACCTGATGAAGAATGAGGCAGTGGAAAGTGTAGAGGTAAATCTCCCATTTGGAGAATATGCCAATCCTTCATTTGAATCTCAGGTGGAAACAGTTGGTAAGGCAAAGCAGAGCGGAATCATGAGCATTGAGCGCTGTGTGGAGGAACTATACGGTGACAGTCTGGACGATGATTGCAAACGAGAAGAAATCGCAAGGCTCAAGGCAGAGCAGGGGATTCAGAGCATTCCGGAGCCGGAGATCAGAACGGATGCAGGAGAATTCAGGATAAACGGATTTACTGGAGGTAGTGATGGAAGTAAAAGTAGCGAAAAAAACATACCGGATGAACCGGGAGGAGTACCAGGGACTTCTGAAGGTGGCCAGTGAGCAGGTACCGAAAGGAATCTATGCAGTGGAAAAAGGTAATTATGCGGAACTTCGCTGTGATCATTGTACCAGCGTCACGCAGATCAAGACATTGACCAGACAGTTCAGAAGCCAGGGATTCAAGGTATATGCAAACGGCAGGTGATTAGATGCCTAAGATAAATTCAGAATATGATATCGGAGCAGCATTCGAAGCTATTGAGAATGAACTCATTGCTTCCATGATCCGGAATATGCGAAGACATAAGATTGAGGAAATCGATGAAGATAAGCAGTGGTCCATGTGGCAGACAGAGCAGCTCCGGTCGTTGGAAAAGTACAGAAAAGAGAATCAGGAACGATTTGGTACAAAATTTAAAGACATTAATAACCGGATCGAAGTGCTGATCAGTACTGCCAGGGATGAAGGAGATATGGAGCAGGAGATAGCCATACTGGAGGCTATAAAGAAAGGTTTCCCAGCAAGAAGAGTAAGTCCGGGAGCATCGGCGGCATTCTTCCGGTTGAACCAGAGGAAGCTGGAGGCGCTGATCCGGGCGACCACATCAGACATGGAAAAGGCTGAGACAGCCGTCCTGCGCATGGCAAATGACCAATATCGTAAGATTATTTTTAATGCTCAGGTATATGCCAACAGTGGAGCAGGGACTTATGAGAAGGCGGTAGACATGGCTACAAAGGATTTCATTGCCACTGGTCTTAACTGTGTGGAATATGCCAATGGATCCAGACACACATTGGCAGACTATGCGGACATGGCAATACGGACAGCCAGTAAGCGTGCATACCTGCAGGGGGAAGGGCAGAAAAGGCAGGAATGGGGGATATCCACGGTGATCATGAATAAGCGTGGAAATCCCTGCCCCAAGTGTTTACCGTTTGTTGGTAAGATACTGATCGATGATGTATGGAGCGGTGGAAGCGCCAAGGATGGACCATATCCCCTGATGAGCGCGGCAATAGCAGCAGGACTATACCACCCTAGATGCAGAGACAGCCACACTACCTATTTTCCAGAACTGGAGGATTTGGATAATGAATACAGTAAAAAAGACATAGAAGATATCGAAGAACAGAACAGGAAAGAAGCAAGACAGCAATATGCAGAGAGACAGGAGAAAAAATTCCATAGATTAGCATCATTTTCACTGGATCCGGAGAATAAAAGCAAGTACCGTGCGAAGGAAAAAGAATGGAGTCAGGAAACGGAAGACCGGTATAAAGTTCCTGATGAGGTGAAAGTGCCGAGATCGGATACTCCGCAGAGCATGATCGATTTAGTGGATCAGTACACAAGAGATGAGTGCATCAAGATAGATGAACTGTCAGAATATGCATTTTCGTATGATCTTGATAATGATTTGATAATTATCAATCCGAGACATCCGCAGTATGAAGAGGAGAACTACAAGCATGTGCTGGCGCATGAAATAGCCCATAGAATTGATCATAATGAGTATGGCAGTCCCATGTATGCTGAATTCGCAGAGGCAATAAAAAATACAGAAAACAAAATATTGCAAAAAAAGGAGAAGTATCAACGGAGACTTGCTGTAAATGGTGATTTAGAGTACAATTACTTCATCAGTGATATAATGTCATGCATAACAGACAATGTGATTACAGGAGTATACAGACATGAATCACAATACATAGGTAAACCCGGATATGCGGAGTCGGAGATATTTGCGGATATATATGCTGCATTGTATCAGTCGGATGATATAACTGTAGAATTCATAAAAAGTGAATTGCCAGAGCTATATGAAGCATTTATGAAAGTGCTAAAGAGGTAATTATGTTCAAAAAAGAATTTGTTGAAAAAATGAAAAACGATGAGGAACTGCAGGAGTTGCGCAGGAAAGTATTATCCTTCTCCGAAAAAATGGGAGATGCCGCATACATCATCGGAAAAGATAAAAGCTATGAGGATTATAAAGAACGTTTGCGAAGAATGGTAAAAGAACATGAAGCCACCGGTCAGTAGATTGGTGGTATTTTTATCTCGAAAAAAGAAAATTGCACCGGTGCAACAAATAATCTGGAATCAACACGCTTCATGGCGTGTTTTTTTATGCCCAAACACGAGCAAGGCAATAAACTGCAGCGTGACCGGAGACACCGAAGACAATGGATCGCAGTAAGGGTGACACCCTCAAAATGGAAAGGAGCACGTTATGTTTTACAAGACAGTAAGAAGATTCTTAGACCCCGATGGAAGCCAGGGCGGAGCACCGGCAGGAGAACAGACTGATCAGCAGTCACAGCAGAATGCAACACCGCAGATTGACTATGGGAAAATCCAGCAGATGTTGGATGGAACGCTTGCGGCAAAAGAGGATACGGCATTGAAAGCCTATTTCAAGCAGCAGGGACTTTCCCAACAGGAGGTGGAACAGGCTATAGCAACCTTCAAGGAACAGAAGGCGGCAAATCAGCCGAATGTGGAAGCATTGCAACAGCAGGCTGCAACCGCAGCAGCTGAGGCAAGACAGGCACAGATCCAGCAGGCAGCGACGATGGCAGCAGTCGGACTGGGAATCAGCGTAACATCCATTCCCTATGTACTGAAGATGGCAGATTTCAGCCAGACAGTAGGACAGGATGGAAAGATCAGCAATGAGAAACTTACGGAAGCCCTGAATAAGGTGTTGGAGGATATTCCTGCATTAAAGCCGCAGGAGACAGATACTACAGGTTTCCTTCATGTAGGGACAGGCGGAGATCCTTCGCAGCATACACAGCAGGCAACCGTACAACAGCAACAGACACCGACCAAAAGATGGAATCGGTGGAACTAAGGAAAGGAAGGTATAAGATATGCCTAATTTAAACTATGCACAGCAGTGGAGTCCTGAACTCCTGCAGATTCTGATGCAGGGAGCGTTAACCTCTCCCTTCATTACATCTAATGTAAGATGGCTGGATGCGAAGACATTCCACTTTACACAGATGAGCACCACTGGTTATAAGAATCACAAGAGAACCGGTGGTTGGAACATGGGATCCTTCGATCAGACAGATGTTCCGTTTACAGTAACCCATGACAGAGACGTTCAGTTCCTGGTAGACAAGGCAGATGTGGATGAGACCAACGCAACTGCATCCATGCAGAATATCTCCAGAACCTTCGAACAGACTCAGGTAGTGCCTGAGACAGATGCCCTGTTCTTCTCCCGTGTGGCACAGGTGGCACAGAAGACAGAGGGATATCACAGCCAGACCGCTATTTCTGCTTATACTAAGGCAAAGGTATTCGGAATGCTGAAGGACATCCTTGCGAAAGGAAAGTTGAGACGGTATAAGGCAAACGGCAGCCTGCTTATGTATGTGGCCAGCCCTATTATGGATGCACTGGAGCAGTCTACAGAATTTACCCGTAAGATTGAACTTACGCAGATCGCTGAGGGCGGTATTGGTATCGAGACCAGAGTAACGGAAATTGATGGCGTTCCCATCATGGAGGTTATTGATGATGAGCGTTTCTATGATGCTTTCGACTGGGAGCCTGCTGAGGGTGGATTTGCTCCTCTGAAAAAAGTTGCAGCAGACAGCACGCATAATATCGAAGCGGTAACCGGAGCTCATAAGATCAATGTACTGGTGGCATGCGGACAGACCTGTAAGACGGTTCCCAAGATCGCTTCTATCTATTATTTCAATCCCGGAACACATACCGAAGGAGACGGATACCTGTACCAGAACAGATCTCTGTCTGACACTTTTGTATTCCCGAATGGTCGTGACGGTAAAGTGGATAGCGTCTATGTAGATGTGGATACCACGGAGTACACCGGGGAGTAAGGAGGGCATATGTCCTATAAACCTTATGTAAGAAAAGAAGAGTACACAGAGATCTATAATGGCAGCGTGATTCCTGACGAAGAGCTTGAAAAGGCACTCCGTCAGGCATGCCGACATATTGACAGCCTGACATTTAACCGGATTGTGGCTGCAGGATTCGATCATCTGACAGCTTTTCAACAGGAGACGATAAAAGAAGTTGTCTGCCTGCAGGCAGATTTCGAATATGAGAATGCAGATGAAATCAATACGATTTTATCCAGCTATAGCATAAATGGAGTATCCGCACAGTTCGGAAGTTCCTGGAATGTTTTCATGGAAAAAGGTATTGCCATGAAGCGGGATGTCTATTCGTTGCTGATGCAGACGGGTCTGTGTTGCAGAATTGCGAGGTGATTCCATGAAATATCCGTGTCTGGTGCCCAAAAGATTATGCAAGACAGATATCTCCGTTGCGATAGATCAGGAAGGACTGAACAAATACGGGGAGCCATTGAAGCCGGTGGAATATTCTGGAAAATGTAACTATCAGGATAAAGCCAAGACTGTGCTGACATCGGAGAAGAAACTCATAGAGATTACAGGGACAGCATTGTTTCCCGGAGATATATGCCCGGAGCTTACGGTCATATCAGGAGGCAGTGCGGTGATATTCGGTGCAAAACGCAGGATTCTTGAGGGCCGTAAGGCGAGAAACCCGGATGGAACAGTCAACTATACGGAGGTGCTGCTGATATGATCAGTGTAAATTCTACAGTAAAACTGAATTTTCCGAAGATTCAACAGCTCACAAGAGCACAGGTGGTGGCTTTAGAGCAGACCGCTGAGGCGTTGCATACCAATGTAGTGCAGGCACAGGTGTTCCCAAGGGATACCGGCAATCTGCAAAACGAGAGCACTTTTGTTGATTATTCGGAGAGCAGCCAGGGAAAAGTCAGTATCATATCCAGCACACCCTATGCAAGACGGCTTTATTTCCACCCGGAATATCATTTCCAGAAGACGGAGAACCCGAATGCAAGAGGCGAATGGTATGAGGACTGGATCTCTGGGAAAAAATCAGAGTACTGCCAGAAAGCATACAAACAAATATACAGGAGGATTGCCGGATTATGATGTTATCGGATGTGCGGGATTATGTGGAATCCCTTGAACTGGCAGACCATGTATATATGGGAAGCCTGCCGGACAAGCAGGAGAAGTCCATCGGTGTTTATAACAGCAAACATCAGCAGGAGTATAAGACAGCATTAGGAGGACCACAGCTTGCATCTTACGGGACAAAATATGTCACCCTGTTGATTCACTGGAATAATTCGCCGAGAGAATCAGAAAAGGCAGCCATGACAGCATTTGATGCGGTGAAGGCTGCAAGAAATGTAACGGTCAACGATCAGTTGATAAAATTTATACAGCCTCTTTATGAACCACAGGATGTCGGAAAAGATGATGCCGGTATCTGCGAATGGGTCATAGAGATGGCTGTTATTTATGAGAAAGGAAAAGGTGAAAAAGAATGAGCACACCTATTACAGGAGTATATCCATGCTATGAAAACCAGTTCCAGATCAATGCGGCAGCAAGCGGTGTAGAAAAGAAAATGGTTGATATTGCGGACTGCGAGACATTCAGTGTATCTTTCGATAATGGAGTAGAGGAATGGCATCCGTTTACAGAAAAAGGATGGGTGAGACGCCTGCTTACCAGTAAGGGAGTTACCATATCCGTAACTGCAAAACGTAACGTAGGAGATGCCGGTAATGATGCTGTAGCAGCACTTGCGTGGGTAAACGGCCGCTCTGCAGAGAAAGATGTCCAGTGGACATTCCCCGACGGAACCGTGGTGCTGTTTGCCGGAGCAGTCGTGAACGTAAAGAACATTGGAGCAGGAGACTCTACAGCTGTGGCACCGTTGGAATTCGATATTATGAGCAATGGAAAACCTGAGATTACTCCCGCAGCATAAAAACAGGAGGCTATTATGGCAAAGAAAATCGTAGATATTACAGAAAAGCTGAGTTTTGACGAGAACCCGGTATTGAAGATTAAGGATGTTACCGTAGAAGTAAATTCCGATGCAGCCACTGTGCTGAAGATCATGGGTATTTTTTCGAAGGGTACATCAGCTAAAGAAGTGTTGGCGGTATATGAACTGATTTTTAATGAGAAGGATCGGAAAAAGATCGATAAACTGAATCTCCAGTTCAAGGATTTCCAGACAATCATCATGGCAGCAGTAGACACGATCACGGGAGACGAAGAGCCGGGAGAGCAGTGACCCGTACTATGATCTGATCGGAGATTACAGTCTGATCGTATCATCCTTCCAGGCGCAGTACGGGATTCGGCTGTCAAAAGAAATTGATACCATGAAGTGGGATGAGTTTAGGGATCTTCTTATTGGAATCGGACCGGAGACACCGCTGGGACGGATCGTAGCAATCAGGGCCGAGGAGGATAAGGATATTTTAGACCATTTTACTCCGGAACAACACAGAATCAGGAATGAATGGCGTGCAAACAGAGCAAAAAAGGTAGCACCTGATAATATGGCAGCAGTACTTGATCAACTGAAGAATGCGTTCATTTCTCTGGCAGGGGGCGATATACATTGAAAAAGTAGATAAGAAAAAAGTAGTGTGTCCTTACTGTGGGCATCCGGTGAATGCAATGCAGACGGAAGATGCACATTGCAGGGGAATTTATTTCCGATGTAAAAATAAGGACTGTAAAAAGATTTTTGAGTTGAAGTTATAAGACGCTGTGCCGATGTGCCTGTCTTAGAAGGCAGGCTGGTTATGAGTGAAGCTACAAGCGTTGGACAGATCGGATTAGATCTGGTCGTAAATAAAAAGGACTTTAATAAGCAGATGAGCGGCATCCAGAGCCTGGCTACGAAAGTAGGTAAGAAACTGGCTGCCGCTTTTGCTGTAAAAAAGCTCGTAGATTTCAGTGAGAAGTGTATCGAACTGGGATCAGATCTGAGTGAAGTGCAAAATGTTGTGGATGTAACATTCCCGGCAATGTCGAAGCAGGTAGATAAATTTGCGCAGAATGCCGCAACTGCATTTGGACTGTCCGAGACGATGGCCAAGAGGTACACAGGAACCTTCGGTGCAATGGCCAAGGCTTTCGGATTCAGCGAGAAGCAGGCATACAATATGTCTACCACTCTGACAGGACTGGCGGGAGATGTGGCATCTTTTTATAACATATCTCAGGACGAAGCATATACAAAGCTGAAATCGGTATTCACTGGAGAAACAGAGAGCCTGAAAGATCTTGGTGTCGTCATGACACAGACGGCACTGGATGCCTACGCTATGGCCAACGGCTACGGGAAGACCACTGCGGCTATGTCGGAGGCAGAAAAGGTAGCCCTACGGTATTCCTTTGTTCAGAGTAAACTGGCGACGGCATCTGGGGACTTTATGCGGACTTCTGATGGCTGGGCCAATCAGGTCAGAATCCTGAAGCTGCAGACTGAGTCTTTTATGGCGGCAATCGGTCAGGGGCTAATCAATGTCCTGACACCAGCTATCAAGGTTATCAATACCCTGATGGGGAAATTGGTACAGCTGGCGAATGTATTTAAAGCGTTTACAGATAAATTTGCCGGAAAGAAAGGTAATGATGTAGCCACAGGGATGGCGGCCGCGGAGGATGCGTCTGCCGGGATCAGTGATAATATTAATGCCGCAGGAAAAGCAGCTAAAAAGTTAGGCGGATTACTTCAGTCGGATGAACTGGATTTACTCTCCCAAAAGACAGATTCCTCTTCGGCATCCGGAGGATCTGCAGGAATAGATATCGCTGGTTTGCAGACTTCCACGCAGGAGGCTGAAGCCAGTGCGGATAAAATTTCGAAAAAACTCTCTGACGCATTCAAGATTCCCGGTGTCAAAAATTTTGCAGATCAGTTCAACAATGGTCTGAAAAAGATTGATTTCGGAAATCTGAAGGATAATTTTTCAAGAATCATGGCTCAGATGGATCCATTGGCCAAAACTACAGTCAGAAACATTGAGACAATCATGGATCCGCTGGGAGGATATCTCGGAAACAGAATCGGAAATAAGATTGCTGTTACAGCCAAAGCGGTAGACCTGGGGCTGGATGGAATTGCAAGCTATCTGGAGCGCAACAGGAAAAAGATAGAATCCTGGAGCAGTGATGTAAGCCAGTCTATTGCGAACGGATTTACTAATCTTACGGATATCAATGAGCAGATATACAATAATCTGCTCGGGGCACTGGATAAAGCAGGACCTGATATTGTAAACGGAATCAATGATATTCTGACAGGCTGTACTGGATTTGGAATGTCACTGGGAACAATCTTCGCAGAAGGGTTTGAAATATCCACAGAACACACATCCCAGTGGATGAAAGACAATCAGGAACTGATAGAAGGTACGCTCACGGATCTGTTTGATTTCGGTGTAGAATGTGCTTCGCTGGTAGGAGAGATTGTGGGAGGACTTGGTAGTTCTCTTACGGACTGGTGGGAGTCTCAGGGAAGCAGTACTTTTGGAAATATTGTAGATGCCTGGAATGATATCAAGAAAACGGTTTTAGAACTGTGGAATGATATTGCGATGCCGGTACTGAATCATGCCAAGGAAGCGTTACAGGAACTATGGGAAGAAAATCTCAGACCACTATGGGACAACATTCTTGATCTGATCAGCTCAGTAGGTGATTTCCTTGCAGCCGCGTGGAGTACCGTAATCAAACCAATTATCGGGTATCTGGCACCGACAATCAAGCAGGTGGCAGACATTGTGATAAACATCATGAGTACCGTATTCGCAACCGTGTCAGACATTATATCTGGAGCCATGAAAATACTGGGAGGACTGTTGGACTTCCTCACCGGAGTGTTTACAGGCAACTGGAAAAAGGCATGGGAAGGCTTGCTGAAAATACTGGACGGCATTTGGCAGCAAATCTGGGGAGTGATTAAGGGAGCATGCAACCTGATCATTGACGGTGTGAATGCCATGATTTCACTGATATATTCTACACTGCGCAATGTGGTAAATGGAATCGGAAGCGTTGCAAAGAAGGCAGGAGATCTGGTTGGAAAAGACTGGGGCTTCGAAATGCCGAGTGATCCACCGCAGATACCTAAATTGTGGAATGGTGGATATGTCAAGGCTAATACGCCACAGCTTGCTATGATCGGTGATAATAGGCATCAGGGAGAAATTGTATCACCGGAAGATAAGTTACAGAAAATGGCATTAAGCGCAGCACAGGCAGCAGCGGGATCGGGAGGATCCATATCTGCGGAAAAGCTGGATAAGATCATTACATTGCTGGAGACTATCATCAGAATATTGGCGTCAGGCAATACGATAGAAATCAATGGCGTAAAATTTGCGGAACTACTGAAAAAGATAAACAGGGAGTACTTTAAGGCAACTGGAAATTACCTGTTGCTGGATGTATAAGGAGACAGCAGGATGGCATTTCAGGCATGGTTATTAAAAGTGGGAGATACTGATATTTCAAAGTATGTAGATATTGAGACCTATAAGGTGAGTCCGGATCAGCGTGCAGATCTGGACTCTGACAGAAATGGTTTGAATATTTTATACCGGGAAGTTGCAGATCATTATACAACAAAAATTGAGTTCAATACGATTCCACTGGAAGCATGGGAAATGACAGAATTTCTACAAGCAATGGAAAAAGCGTACATAAAGGAGAAGGAAAGAAAGGTTATTGTAACTTATTTCGATGTAAATACCGGAGGATATAAATCGGGAGAAATGTATGTACCAAATTATACAGTAGAGACAAAAAGTTGGAATGGTATGGAATTATGGTATAAGCCATTACGTGTTGCGTTCCAGGAGTATTAAGAGGGAATGATAGATTATAAATATAAAGATTTTTATAATGATACATCTGTATCCAAAAGAATGCAGATACAATGTAGTGACGGGAGTGTACTGAATGAAGATGACTGGAAAGGTGAAAGCGCAGAGCTTACCGAGAGACTATGCTCAGAAAGTGAACTAAGTTTTGGCAGGTGTGAGGCGAGTACTTTTAAACTGAGAGTCAGGGAACGAATAGTACCTCTTGCCGGAAAAAAGATAACCGTATCCGTAACATTGGAAGGAGCCGAAGAGGCTCCTTTTATGATGGGAGTTTATAAAGTAGATTCTGATGTACCTACAGCAGATAGAAGATATAGGGATATTGTAGCCTACGATGCTATGTATGACATTCTTAATGCTGAGACCTCTAAATGGTATAACGGCCTGACATTTCCAATGACGCTTAGACAGTTCAGAGATAGCTTTTGTGTTTATGTCGGTGTGGAACAAGAAGAAATCACACTGGTCAACGATGATATGGTGGTAGAAAAAACTATCGATCCGGGAGAGCTCCCGGGGAAAACGGTTATTGAATCCATCTGCGAGATTAACGGATGTTTTGGGCACATCGGTAGAAATGGAAAACTGCAGTATGTGGTGCTGGAACAGATGATCGAGGGTCTGTACCCCGCAGATGATCTGTATCCGGCAGATGACCTTTACCCTGCGAATCCGGTGGGGACCACGGAGGTATCCAAAAGTAATTACATCTCCTGCCAGTATGAGGACTTTGTTTGTCAGCATATTACTAAGCTGCAGATCCGCCAGGAAGAAAATGATATCGGGGCAATCTCCGGTACCGGGAATAACGGTTATATTATCGAGGATAATTTTTTAGTATACGGCAAGTCTGCGACGGATTTGCAAACGATAGCTGACAGAGTCCTTAGGGTAATCGGTGTCGTATGGTACCGACCAGCACAGGTAGAAGCCCGAGGTAATCCCTGCTTGGAGGTAGGGGATGGCATCTTGTTGCACACGACTCGGGAGACCATTTATACCTATATCCTGCAGCGCACATTAAAAGGCATACAGGCACTTCGTGACAGCTATACGGCGGAGGGCGAGGAGTACAGGACCGGACAGGTTAATGGACTGCAGAAGCAGATTATCCAGTTAAAGGGAAAAACCAACACACTGACTAGGACGGTGGATGAAACTCGTCTGGAAATGAAAGATATCAACCAGAACCTGTCCACGCAGATCAGCATCAATGCACAGCAGATCCTTACCAAGGTATCCAAGGACAATATCGTTTCAGAGATCAATCAGACTGCGGAAAGCATCAAAATTAAGGCCGAGAGGATAGATCTGGTCGGTATCGTAAATGCAGATGAGATGGTAGTCAAGTATGCGACTATCGATACCCTGAATGTGACAAAACTGGAATTGAACAACCTGATTGCCACCAAGGCAACCATTGACTCTCTGAATGCCGTCAGTGGCCGCGTGGGGAGCTTGGAAGTAGATCATGTGACAGTCTCTGATCTGAATGGTGTAAGCGCCCGTTTGGGAACGGTAGAAGCCAACTATATCAGTGCCGGAACCGTAAAGGCTAATTACATGGAAGTAGCCAACTGGACATCCTCCGGTGTAATTAAAGCGGACAGAATCAGCGCTGCGACTATCGTAAATAAGCTATCAAGCGTTGATCTGGTCAGCGTAAGAGCAATGGGTGTCAGCGGGTACATGAATTATAAAGGTACAGTAGTTGCGTGGAGAACAAAAACCATTAGTGGGACTGTTATAACTTATTTGGGACCGGAGGATTAAGAATGAGCAATTTAGAAATCAGGGAATTTAGTCAGGCAATTATAAACTTTGTGGATAGTTCCGGGTTGCCGGAGGAGGTCAAGCGTATGGCTCTGCAGGAGGTGCTGACACGTCAGGAGCAGAAAGCCAGGGATGCATTACTGGCGGAGATTGCGGCTCGGGATGCCGAGGAGCAGGAGGTGAAGCAGGATGCAGAAAGCGTATGACTGGGAAGAGAACTATTGGGAGAATAAGCCATCGACCAAGACGCCAGTAAATAAAACCAACTTGGACAAGCTAAGTAATGCGACTCGCACTATTGATGAGCGTGTGATTACTCTGGACCTGACTAAGCTGTCAAAGATAGAAGCTAATGGGATGATCACGGGTATTACTCTTAATCAGGATACCGGAGATATTACGATTACGTATTATTCTGGTGCAAGTAGTGTTTTGCATACTCTGATGGCTCAGATTGCCATTAACTTCGGATACGATCCAGTTACTGAGCGGCTTATCATTTACTTAAAGGACGGAAGCGAACAGTACATAGATCTGTCTGCACTTATTACGCAGTTTGAATTTCTTGATTCGGACACCGTTTACTGGTCCATTGGAGATGATGGAGAAGTAAAGGCAGACATCAAGAACGGAAGCATTACTGCAGATAAACTGCAGCCGAACTATCTTGCAGACATCACAGTGCAGGCAGAAACAGCAACACAGCAGGCATCTGCGGCGGCATCATCTGCAGCACAGGCCAAGATAGATGCGGATCGAGCAGAATCGTATGCAAAAATCACTGAACCTAAGTTCTATCTGGATGAAACCACGATGAACCTTTATATGAAGGATGGCGCAGGAGTGGATTTTGTAGTAGTTGATAATGTTTTATATTGGAAGGTAGCATAAGGAGGACAATGACATGGCAGCACCGGAAGGTTACAATGCTCTCGGAAAAATCGGAATATCTTACAAAGGAGATTACGACTCCAATACCACATATGAGCGACTGGACGCGGTTGAACATAATGGCAGTACATATCTGGCTATCAAAGATGCTCCGGATGGAGCACCGAGGGATGATAAGCTCAACTGGATCTATTTGGCCAAGGGATTTAGTGGAGACATCGGAGACTCAGAAATCGCGTTTACTGAGGCGGAGAACCGCGAGAACATTAATACGGGCGAGAGCGTAAAGACGGTCTTTGGCAAGATTAAAAAGTTTTTTGCGGACTTGACCGCACCGGCATTTGCACAGATGATCACATCCAAGGATGATCTGCTGGCTACTAAGGCTACCGGCTATGTGCCGGATGCCAAGGCGGTAGCGGATGCCGTTAGTGAGGTAAATGGCAATTTAAATGGTTTGAAATTTGCATCAATATCAACATCTGTTACTCTATTAGCGGCGAATAGACAGTCCTTTTTAGGCTCCTTGTCTGACTTTGGATTGCCAAACAATGCAAATGTATTTGGGGTGTTTGCAAATTGTGATTGGGCAGTTAATGTAAGATTTGCAAGTAATAGCAAGTTTTATGCATATCAAATTGCAAATGTTAGCAATGATGCAACATTTATATTAAATTTTGTTGTGGCATATAAATAATTAATTAATCCAAGGTATTGGGCTGCTTCTTCAAATAAATCTCAATCTGACAAATATGAGAAACTGGCAGAATAATACCGTTCCGTTGATGGGTTTAATATTATCGTACCACTAGATTTATTAATATAAATATTATGATTGTTGCCGCTTGTACCACCTGTTGCATTTGCTCTAACATACGCATTTTTAGGGTAATATGTCTTTGCAATATTGGTAATGATTAATGATCCGCTAGACTGCTCAGATGTAATTTGTACGCCTATTGTGACAAATACCCTGTTACCAATTTTGGAAATGCTATTATCGGAACTCCACGATACACAATTTACTAAAGTCAAATCGGCATCTTGGTTTAACTTGCCATTTAACGTAGTAGATCAGATGGTGGGCGCAGCCACAAGAGCGCCAGAAAGGAGCCCACATGGGTTACATAAAATTTAAAAATAAAAAGACCGTACAGCTGGTCGTAGTATCAGAGGAGAGTCCACATGTGATCCGGATCACCGGAGACAATCTCGTAGTAAATACCAATGGCTTCCGCCTCTATCTGGACGCAGACTGCAAATATCCGTTGGATAATGGCGAGTATGCGGCATACACAACTTTATTCCGCAAGGGTGACGGCTGGTATGAGCTGTCCGATGACGGATCCGTATATATTGAGCCGGTTGCACCAGTGCAACCTGAACCGACCGAAGAGGAGCTTGCAGAGCAGGCACGACAGCAGCAGATCAGTCAGTTGACAGCGCAGATTGATGACCTTAAGACCCGGATCGCTGCCAGCGACTATAAAGTCATCAAAACATACGAGTATACTCTTCTCGGTGAGCAGACCGAGTATGACATGGAGACTGTCCATGCAGAGAGACAGGCTCTCCGGGATCAGATCAACACCCTGGAGACCCAGCTTGCAGATCTGACCACAACTGCAGAGTAGGAGGTTGCCTATGAGAGTGAGAGACGGTCCTACCACAATTACATAGTAACTATTGAGCCGTGAGCCGATTACTTCCCTTCCGGGAGGTGACCGGCTTTTATAATTATAATGAGAAAGCGAGGTCTGTATTATGGACAAAGTAAAAGCAACTGTGATTGCAGCATTATCTGTGTTAATGAGTTGGTTGGGGATTCTGGCAATACCGGTATTATTACTGGTGGGATGTAACGTCATTGATTACATTACTGGACTGATGGCAGCGAAATTTCGACAGGACGGAAAAATCAGCAGCTATAAGAGCGTTAGAGGGATTACCAAAAAGGTATGTATGTGGATGCTGGTTATTGTTGGATCATTTATGGATATTTTAATCCAATACGCAGTAGAGGTTGCGGGACTGGGAATTACAATCCCTTTTGTGGTAGCCACTATAGTGGCGGTATGGTTAGTGGTAAATGAGATCATTAGTATCCTCGAAAATTTGGTGGACATCGGAGTTGATTTGCCTCCCTTCCTCATGCCGGTCGTGAAATATATTAAAAAGCAGGTAGAGGATAAAGCAAAGTTGGCAGAACAGGAGGAATAGAAGCCATGATGAAAGGTATTGACGTAGCAAAATGGAACGGGAACATCGACTGGAATAAGGTGAAGGCGGCAGGTGTAGAATTTACAGTCCTGAAGGTTATCAATAAGTCCAACAAGACCGAAGAGGCATTTATCAGGAACTATGCTGGAGCAACTGCACAGGGACTGCCCATTGATGTTTACAATTATCTGTACACCATAACAGAAGCGGCAGCGAGAGAAGCGGCCAAAGCAGTGGTAAACACACTCGCAGGTAGAAAGGTCGGCAAGGTGTGGGCGGATGCTGAGAATACCTGTCTCAAAAACAAAGGTATTAAACTGATCAGAATTTTGAATGCCTACAAGGAAGTGATCGAGGCAGCAGGCTATGAGTTTGGGGTGTATACCGGGTTGTCCTTTTATAACAGCTATATTAAACCGTACAAAGATTATATTGACTGTGATTTTTGGATCGCACGATACCCGTCCACTAAGGATATGACAATCACTATGGATCCACCTGCATCCAAAAAACCGGCCATCTGTCATAATCTTTGGGGCTGGCAGCACTCTAGCCGTGGCAGAGTGCCTGGCATCGGCGGATATGTAGATCTGGATATCTGCTATACAATGGTGGGCAGTAATGGTACCGTGCAGTCTACCACGGCATATTATCCCAGATATACCGGTACATCCGGATCCATCGTGGCGGCACTTAATGCCATCGGAGTAAACTCCGGTTATGCCACTCGTAAGCTGATTGCGAAAGAAAATGGTATTACTGACTATGTAGGATCTGCGAAGCAGAATACACAGATGTTGACACTGCTGAAAAATGGTAAGCTTAAAAGAATCTGATTAGAGGAGACGGAGAACATGAAGGTGTGTTCTCCGTCTTTTATAATCGTAAATGCTGCATCATAGCGAAATGTTGACAAATGTGTCAAAAAAATGTATATTGTATATACAGAAATGTATATACATCATTTTAATGTAAGACAAAAGAAATTTCACAATTTGTTCGCTTGTATGTTCTGTGAACATATAGTAGACTAAGGAATGCACCTTTTCAATTGTGGAGCGAAAGGAAAATGTGGAATGAAGACATTATTTACTGAGGCATTTGTTAAAGGTTTTGTTAGGGTGTTGGACTTAAGCGGTACGAAAGAATGGCCAGAAATATCAGATGGAATGCAGTCTGATTATGAGGCACTAAGGAAAGATTGGGAAAATGTCGGAGAAAACATCAGAAAATCCAAAAGAAACTGTAGTAGAGTCTGAAGAAACGCCAGTAGAGAACTCTAAGGAACTAAATCAGTTAGCAAATGATATTTCTAAGGAAATTGAGCACGTAGAGAATGAAGAAAATGCGACTGGCAATGTTGAAGAACATTTAGATAATTATGAAAAAGTAGCTACGGTTGTAACTAGGGTGATGGCAAGAGAATTTAGGGGACCTATTCCGGCTCCAGATATTTTGGCTGAATATGAAAATATTTCACCTGGATTTGCAGATAGGATTATTTCTATGGCTGAGCGACAGTCGCAACATCGTCAGGAAATTGAAAAAACTCAGGTAAAGGCAGAAAGCAGAGATAGCCTTTTAGGAGTTATATTCGCATTCTTGCTAGGAGGCGGTTCACTAACTGGATGTGTGTTAATGGTCTCTTGGGTTCCAAATTCTGCAGGAGCCATATGCGGAGCCGTTTTGGGCGTTACTAGAATTAGTGCAATCGTGGGGACATTTCTTAAGAACACACGAAAACAAAGTAGAAATGCGCAAAAGGAAAATTGAATATTGCAAGTTATAGAAGAAATAGTAAGGCTTTTTAGTACTTACTATTTCTTTTTTTGAAGTCACACTTATAGGAAGGTCAAATTGCTAGTTATATAAAAAAGGGGTGAGGGCCTCTTTTTTAGTATAGTAGCTGTATTTCCATACACGGTGGTGCGAACCCGGGGGCCACATATAATGGAAGAAAGGAAAGCGAGGATGTTCTGGCGCTGACACTGGCGGTGGGGAGTATTTTGGAGGAAAATGGAGTGGATGTGTATTATACCAGAACCACGGATGTCTACGAGTCCCCGTACCAGAAAGCACAGGAGGGAAACGAGGTGGGAGGAGACTATTTTGTCTCGATCCATCGGAATTCCAGTCCTTATCCGAACCAGTACAGTGGCGTGGAGAGTCTGGTCTACAACCGCTACGGGGCGGCGGCCCGGATGGCGTACAATATCAATGCCAGACTGGAACAGGCGGGGTTCGTGAATCTGGGAGTAAACGAGAGGCCGAATCTGGTGGTGTTGAACAGCACGAATATGCCGGCGGTGCTGGTGGAGGTTGGATTTATCAATACGGATGCAGACAACGAACTCTTCGACAGCCGGTTCGATGAGATCGCCCGTGCCATTGCTGATGGAATTCTGGAGAGTGTTCAGCCCACACTACATTCATAAAAGCGTCTGCTGCGCAGCCGGCGCCGCTTTGGCGGCTCACCTTTTATTTCATTTGCGTGGAGCTCCGCTCATAGAATACCACAAACGAGACTTAGAATGCGAGCATCCTAAGTCTTGTCTGCGGCATCCTATGGCTGAACTTTTTACCTAAACCTTACAAATATCTTACCGTACTGCGATATTATGTGAATTTCCTTCATGCTAGTATGTCCTTGTAATCAAGAAAAAGAAAAAACAAACAACATGGAGGAACATTATTATGAGAGTAAGACACAGTAAAGGATTAGCTCTGGTAGGAGCATGTATTTTATTTGCCATGAGTCTGGCAGCCTGCGGCAACAGTGACACTGCAGCAGATGCAGCAAACACAGCATCTTCCGCAGAAGTAAGCACCGTAGCAGAGAGCAGCGTAGCTGCACCCGCTGAGACCACCACAGATCTGTCCGGCAGCATTTCCATGGTAGGAAGTACTTCTATGGAGAAATTAGCCAATGCACTGAGCGAAGCTTTCATGGAAGAATATCCCGATGTAACCGTAACCGCTGAGTTCGTGGGATCCGGCGCGGGCATCGAAGCAGTAACCAATGGAACCGCAGATATCGGTAACTCTTCCAGAAGCTTAAAGGATGAAGAAAAGGCAGCAGGCGTTGTAGAGAACGTAGTAGCTATCGATGGTATTGCAGTATGTGTAGACCCTGCTAACGAAGTAGCAGATCTGACCAAAGAGCAGTTGACCAACATTTACAATGGCACAGTTACCAACTGGAAAGAAGTTGGCGGTGCAGATGAGCCTATCATCGTGATCGGTCGTGAGGCAGGTTCCGGTACCAGAGGCGCTTTCGAAGAGCTGGTTGATCTGGTAGACGGCTGCAAATATGCAAACGAACTGGATAGCACCGGTGCAGTAATCGCAAAAGTAGCATCTACGCCCGGAGCTATCGGATATGCTTCCCTGGATGCTTTGGATGACAGCGTTAAGGCACTTTCCCTGGAAGGCGTAGAAGCTACCGCAGAAAACATCAAGGCCGGCAACTACTTCTTAAGCAGACCCTTCGTAATGGCTACTAAGGGTGAGATCTCCGAGCAGAACGATCTGGTACAGGCATGGTTCGACTTTGTACTGGGTGACGAAGGACAGCAGGTTGCTTCCGAAGTTGGTCTGATCACTGTAAAGTAAAAGCCTCACGCAGAAAAAGGAAAAAAGCGATGAATAGTGGAACACACGCTTCCGTAATGGGAAACAGAAAAAATAAAGCGGTCGTGGAAACTGTGGCACAAATAGTATTTACCATTTGTGCCTTCTTCGCCGTACTGGCGGTAGTTTCTATCACCTTATATATGATCATCAGCGGTACCCCCGCTATTATGAAAGTAGGTCTGGGAGAGATCCTGTTCGGCACGGAATGGATGCCAACGGCGGCAGATCCGAAATTCGGTATTCTGTGGGTTATCCTGACTTCCATCGTCGGTACGACGCTGGCTATCCTGCTGGGTGTGCCCATCGGCGTGCTGACGGCAGTATTCCTGGCAGAGGTGGCACCCAGACCCTTAGCTGCCATTGTAAAGCCTGCGGTAGAGCTGTTAGCCGGCATCCCTTCCGTTATCTACGGACTGTTAGGAATCTACTTACTGAATCCTCTCATGTATAAATTAGAAAGACTGATCTTCCAGGGATCCACGACACACCAGTTCACCGGCGGTGCAAACCTGCTGTCAGCCGTGATCGTACTGGCGATCATGATCCTGCCCACTGTGATCAATATCAGTGAGACTTCCATCCGGGCGGTTCCTGCAGGAATCAAATCCTCCTCTCTGGCCCTGGGAGCCTCCCATGTACAGACTATTTTCCGCTCCATCCTTCCGGCAGCAAAATCCGGTATCGTGACGGCTATCGTTCTGGGAGTGGGACGTGCCATCGGCGAGGCTATGGCGATCACACTGGTATCCGGTAGCAGCGTCAATGTGCCGTTGCCATTTAACTCCGTGCGATTCCTGACCACAGCTATTGTCAGCGAGATGGGATATTCTTCCGGACTGCACAGACAGGTGCTGTTCACCATCGGACTGGTGCTGTTTGTATTTATTATGATCATCAATATCGTACTGAATAAAATACTGAAAAAGGGGGCGGATGACAATGAATAAGGACACCTTATATGTAAAAAGAAAACGCCCCACAGACATGCTTTTGCTGGCAGCCATTTATGTCTCTGCCACACTGGCGGTGGCACTTTTACTGGGAATTATCCTGTATGTCTTCGTAAAGGGCATCCGCACCGTTAACTGGGCATTTTTAACGACGGTGACCAGTGCCAGAAAGCAGACCACCGGTATTGCGGGCAACCTGTTGAATACCCTGTACATCATCGTGATCACTCTGTTGATCGCGACCCCCATCGGCGTGGGAAGTGCCATTTACCTGAATGAATATGCAAAACCCGGCAAGCTGGTCTCCATCATTGAGTTCACCACGGAGACACTGTCCGGTATTCCTTCTATTATTTTCGGTCTGTTCGGTATGATCTTTTTCGGAGAGACTTTGGGCTTCGGCTATTCACTGCTCACCGGTTCCTTTACCCTGACACTGATGGTGCTGCCCCTGATCACAAGAAATACGCAGGAAGCATTGCGCACCGTGCCGGACAGTTATCGTACCGGTGCGTTGGGAATGGGATCCACGAAATGGCATATGATCCGGACGATCCTTCTGCCGTCTTCCATGCCAGGTATCGTCACCGGTATCATTCTGGCACTGGGACGTATCGTGGGAGAGTCTGCGGCCCTGTTGTTCACTGCGGGAAGCGACTACAAGCTGCCGAAGTTCACCGGAGTTTTCGGAGACAATCTGGCAAAGCTGGCTCACAAGGCCATGGAGTCTGGTGGTACCCTGACCATCGAATTGTATTTACAGATGCAGAAGGGACAGTATGATAATGCTTTCGGTATCGGTTGTGTTCTGATCATTATCGTATTGATCCTGAACCTCCTGACCAAGCTAGCGGCGAATAAGCTGAGACGAGAGTAAGAGAAATCACAAGAAGGAGAAAACATATGGCTAACAGTAAAATATCCGTGGAAAACTTAAATCTCCATTATGGAGAGAACCACGCACTGAAAGATGTAAATATGGAGATCGCAGACCACGCCATTACCGCATTTATCGGTCCCAGCGGCTGCGGCAAATCTACTTTTCTACGTTGCCTGAACCGGATGAATGACCTGGTGGACGGCTGCAGAGTCGAAGGAAAAGTAATTCTGGATGGAGAGGACATTTACGATAAGCGGGTGGATACCACACTGCTTCGTAAAAAGGTCGGCATGGTATTCCAGCAGCCCAACCCTTTTCCCATGTCCATTTATGACAACATCGCCTACGGTCCCAGACTGCACGGCATCAAGAATAAAAAGGAACTGGATGAGATCGTGGAGCGTTCTCTGCAGGGTGCCGCTATCTTTGAAGAGGTAAAGGATCGCCTGCACAAATCCGCGTTGGGACTGTCCGGTGGACAGCAGCAGAGACTGTGTATTGCCAGAGCACTGGCAGTATCTCCGGAGGTACTTTTGATGGATGAACCCACCTCCGCACTGGACCCGATCTCCACGCTAAAGATCGAGGAACTGATGGAGACACTGAAGAAAAAATACACCGTGGTCATCGTAACCCACAATATGCAGCAGGCAGCCCGTGTGTCGGATGACACCGCATTTTTCCTGGTAGGGGAAGTCATAGAGAAAAATGCAACCTCCGAGATCTTTGCAAGACCTCAGGACAAACGGACAGAAGACTACATCACCGGACGGTTTGGATGATTTTGGATGAGAAGATAGGAGGAATGGGAGATGTCACCCAGAGTATTATTTGAACAGGATCTTGAGACTTTGAAAAATAAAGTATCTGAGATGGGAGAGCATGCGGAGATCAGTTATGACCGTATGGCGTATGGAATTCGTGAGAACAAAGAAGACATTCTGAAGACGCTGTTGAATACAGATCATACCATGGTGGATATGCAGCGAAGTATAGAAGCTATGTGTCTGAGCCTGCTGACCAGACAGCAGCCGGTGGCCAGAGATATGCGTCTGGTATCCGCAGCGCTGAAAGTGGTACCGGATATTGAACGGATCGGAGACCATGTGGCAGATATTGTGGAACTGTACCTGCGTATGGGCAACATGAATCCCGAAGGAAAACAGGAACATCTGTTGCTGGAGATGATGGAAGAAGCCAAGGAGATGATCCACAATTCGGTGGAGGCATTTGTGGAAGGTGATGAGGCAAATGCAAGAAAAGTAGTAGAACATGATGATGTGGTAGATGATCTCTTCAACGAAGTCAAAACGGGAATGATGCAGGCTATCAGAGAGCAGAGCCTGGATGCGGATCGTGTGGTGGATTATCTGATGATGGCAAAGTATTTGGAAAAAGTGGGCGACCATGCGGTAAATATCGCAGAGTGGGCCATCTTCCGCATGACCGGAGATATGGAAGGTGCGAGATTGTATTAGGATTCGATAATCTCGGTAATGATGCAGAGCCCCAATTCGCAAAACTGCTCCTGCGGAGCGTTCCTTTTGCTCATTGAGGCTTGCTCGCCAAAGAACTATTGTCATATGCTCTTACGAATGCTAGCATTCGACGAGCATCCGGCAAGGTTCATGGCTCTGCATCGTTACAACTTTACATAAATTTTACATTCACTGGTAACGAATTTTACATAAGCAAGATAAAGTGTAGATAGAAACCAAAAATGTAAAGTATGTTATGTAAAATGAGAGGATTAGAGTATGAGCTTTTTTGATTTACTGAAGATGGTAGGAGGACTTGCATTATTCCTGTATGGAATGAATCTGTTGGGTGACGGACTGTCCCGGGCATCTGGCGGACGATTAGAACGCATTCTGGAGAAACTGACCAACAACCCGTTAAAGGCAGTGCTCATGGGTGCGGTGGTCACCGGTGTGATCCAGTCCTCCTCCGCTACCACTGTTATGGTAGTCGGATTTGTCAATTCCGGTATTATGAGTCTGAAACAGGCAGTAGGTATCATCATGGGTGCCAACATCGGTACCACGGTGACCTCCTGGATCTTAAGTCTGACGGGCATTGAGAGCGATGCTTTCTGGATCCGTATGCTCAAGCCCAGTTCTTTTTCGCCGATTCTGGCAATCGTGGGTGTGGGTATTTTACTGTTTTCCCATAAAGACAAATTAAAAAATGCGGCAACCATCCTGGTGGGCTTTGCAATTCTGATGTTTGGCATGGATTCCATGAGCGCAGCAGTTTCACCGCTGGCAGAGGTACCGGAGTTTACCAATCTGCTGATCGAGTTCCAAAATCCCGTATTCGGTGTGCTGGCAGGACTCATTCTCACAGCGGTGATCCAGTCTTCTTCCGCATCCGTAGGTATTTTGCAGGCACTGTGCATGACTGGAGCGGTAAGCTTTGGCGCAGCAGTTCCCATTATCATGGGACAGAATATCGGTACCTGTGTTACCGCCATGATCTCCGGTATCGGTGCTTCCCGCAATGCAAAACGTGCGGCTCTGATTCATCTGTATTTTAATATTATCGGAACGATCCTGTTCCTTGGAGTGTTCTATACGGTCAATGCCATTCATCCATTTGCTTTTCTGGGAGAAGTGGCAACACCTTTTGGAATCGCAGTAGTTCACAGCTGCTTCAATATCGCGGCTACGCTGGTATTGCTTCCCTTCTCCAATGGTCTGGTGAAGCTGGCCTGCCTGACGCTGCCGACCCATGAGGACGTGAAGGAAATGTCCGAGACAGACAAGACTTTAAGCTTACTGGATGTACGTTTCCTGGAGAAGCCTGCCTATGCCGTAGAGCAGAGCAGACTGGTGGCTTCTGTGATGGCGGATAAGTCCAGGGAAGCCATGGATCTGGCTATGGAGCTGCTGCATAATTTCGATGAGGCGAAAGCAGAGCAGGTGGCACAGATGGAGACGGATGTGGACCGCTTCGAGGATGAACTGGGAACCTATCTGGTGAAATTGAGTTCCAAACAGCTTTCCAATAAGGATAGTGAGACTTTAAATACGATTCTGCACTGCATCGGCGATTTTGAGAGAATTTCCGATCATGCCCGCAACATCAAGGAAGCGGCACAGGAGATGCATGACAAGCAGCTGGTATTCTCCGAGAAGGCGCAGGAGGAACTGAAGGTATTCGAGAGAGCGGTACACGATGTGCTGGATCTTACCATGACCAGTTTTAAGAACGGAGATCTGAATCTGGCAAGACAGGTGGAGCCGTTGGAGGAAGTCATCGATGGACTGAGCCTGGATGTGAAGCAGCGCCATGTACGCAGACTCCGTAAGGGAAAATGTACCATTGAACTGGGCTTCATCTTATCCGATGTCATTACGAACTTTGAGCGTGTCAGCGACCACTGCTCCAATATTGCAGTCTGTCTGGTACAGGTGAATGAGGATGAATTCGATACCCACGCTTACCTGGATGAACTGCGCCAGGAAGATAACAAGGACTTCCAGAGCAAAGTGCTGGCATGCCGTGAGAAATACCAGTTACCGCCCACAAAGCAGGAACGTCTTGCGGAAAAGAATGCAAAACTGCTTGCGGAGTGAGGATTTACCGAGGTATAGTTAAGAAGAGAAAGCACAGTCAGAGAGGAGTGCTGTGAGATGGCTTTGATCTATGTAGTAGAGGATGACAAAAATATTCAGGAGATCGAGACCTTTGCCCTGGCCAATGTGGGCTATGATGTAAAAGGTTTTGATTCCGCCATGGATTTCTATGAGGCGCTGAATGATACCACACCGGATCTGATTTTATTAGACATCATGCTGCCGGACGAGGATGGTCTGAGCATTGTGAAAAAGCTGCGTACCAGACAGGACACGGTGCTGGTGCCGGTGATCATGGTCACGGCGAAGACCACGGAGATCGACAAGGTCAAGGGACTGGATCTGGGGGCAGATGATTATATTACGAAGCCCTTCGGTGTCATGGAACTGATTTCCCGGGTAAAGGCAATGCTCAGGAGAAGTCAGAAGAGTCAGGAAAAAGATAAGGTGCTGAAGCTGGGGAACATTGTGCTGGACCGAGAGAAACATTCTGTCACGGTAGGCAAGGAGCCTGTGGAGTTGACCTACAAAGAATATGAGCTGTTAAAGCTTCTGATGACCAATGCGGGCATTGTGACCACCAGAGAACTGATCCTGGACCGCGTCTGGGGAATCGATTTTGAGGGAGAATCCCGGACGTTGGACATGCATATCAAGACGCTGCGGCAGAAACTGAAGGAAGAGGGCAGTCTGATCAAGACCGTGCGTAATGTGGGATACATTATGAACGGCGAGAAAGCGTAACAGAAGATGAAGAAAAAGATTAACAAAATGATGATCCTCATTGCCACGGTAACGATTTTGCTTACCATGGTACTGATCACAGTCGTGTATTATGATCTGTTCCGCAGACAGGTGCTGGAGGATCTGAAAAGCTATGGTTCCCTGTTAAAAAGCTGTTCTTCGGTAGAAGAGATCAAGGAAAACGGAGTGCCGGTGGAATCGGATCTGCGATTGACGCTGATCGGCAGTGACGGACAGGTATTGTATGATAATGAGGCAGATTCTGTGGCCATGGGGAATCACGCTTCCCGTCCGGAGATCCAGGAAGCCATGCGGGACGGCGAAGGTGAAGCAGTCCGGAATTCCGAGACCTTGTCCCAGTCCACCTTTTATTATGCCATCCGTCTGGAAGATGGCAGCATCCTGCGACTGTCCAAGGATGCCAGAAGCATTTACAGCATTTTCAGTCAGGCGCTGCCCATGATGGTGGGGATCTTTGTGGTGCTGCTGGTGCTGTGCATGGTGGCGGCCAGAGTGCTGACCACGAAGCTGGTGGCTCCCATTGAGAAACTGGCACAGAATATCGGGGAATGTACAGAGATGCAGACCTATGAGGAACTGACACCGTTCATGACCATGATCCGCAAACAGCATGAGGACATTATGAAAAATGCCAGAATGCGGCAGGAATTCAGTGCAAATGTGTCTCATGAACTGAAGACCCCGTTGACATCCATTTCTGGCTATGCGGAGCTGATCGAGACCGGCATGGCTTCGGAGCAGGATACGGTGCGTTTCGCCCACGGAATTCACAACAGTGCCAACCGCCTGCTGACATTGATCAACGATATTATCCGGCTGTCGGAGCTGGACGGAACGGAAGAGGAAGCGGATACGGAGCTTTTGAATCTTCATGAAATGGCGCAGAGTTGTGTGGAAATGCTGGAAATGAGTGCGGAGAAGCACAATGTGACCATAGCGCTGAACGGCACGGAATGCTATGTGACAGCCAATCGTCAGATGATGGAAGAACTTTTATATAATCTGTGTGATAACGCGATCCGGTATAACAATCCGGGAGGAAGTGTGGATGTACAGACCTACTCCAGAGAAGGACATACCAATCTCGTGGTAAAAGACACCGGCATCGGCATCTCCAAGGAGCATCAGGAGAGGATCTTCGAGCGCTTCTACCGTGTGGACAAGAGCCGCTCCAAATCCACCGGCGGCACGGGACTGGGCCTTGCTATCGTAAAACATATCATCGCCAAGAGCCACGCTGAACTGGAACTGGAAAGTGAACCCGGAAAAGGAACGACGATACGGGTGATTTTCTGAGAACTTCGAGTTCAAATTTTCTAAGACTTCATTCGAGAGAGTGGAGTCTTTTTTACGCATGATATTCCGCCAGCAGCTGTTTCGCATAAGCAACACAGTCTCTGTGCAGAGCAAATTTTTTGCCATCGCACATGATGACTTTGCGGAAGCCCAGCTTCTCCATGTATCTGCCGTTAAGGATCGTCTTGACGGTGGGAGCGAAGAAGGTAGGGTGGTTCTCTATCTGGGAGAACAAATTGATAGCGGTGGTGGCTACTTTTACGGTGCGGCCGTCCTTCAGGGTGACGATGACATTCCTGCCTTCTTCCTCCGCATAGAGGATGTCCGGTTCGGTCACATAGATGGTATCCTCGTCCTCACGAAGTTCGATAAGGGGAACCGCTTTCGACATGATCTCCAGAGCATGATCAATGCTCTGGGCCAGTTCCGCTACTTTGATGGGCTTGTCCAGAAAAATAACATTTTCCGGATAGGACTGTGCTCTGTAATTGATCTTGGAACAGCACATGACGATGGGTGCGTTGACCCCCTGGGCAATCAGCGCATTTGCCACTTCTGTACCGGTGATGCCTTCCGTCAGACACATATCAATATAGAAGGCATCGTATTGCATGGGATTGGACAGCAGTGAGGTAGAATTACCGAAAGAATCGGTATAAATGATACCCGTAGACGCTGCTCTTTTGTCGGATTCCCGCTTTAACAGACGCTCCAGCTGCTTTCTGTCGGCTACATTATCATCACACACTGCTATATGCATATCGATACCTCCCGGACTTTATCTCATATAAAGATGCCAGGGTCAAAAGGTCTAAGCCCACATGAGCTTGCTCATAGGTGGGTGAAA
>ERZ831979.98-NODE-98-length-103082-cov-17.220049_pt1 | contig 103082 bp, 63 predicted proteins | sample MGYA00519952_ERZ831979 | MGnify/ENA primary metagenome ERZ831979 (study PRJEB31850, sample SAMEA3708723) | human gut metagenome | biome: human gut; feature: human-associated habitat; material: faeces | place: China | collected 2014 ...
TTAAATAATAAATAAAATTAAATAATAAATAAAATTAAATAATAAATAAAATTAAGCAAAAATAAAAAGTATTCACTTTTTATTTTTGCTTTTTAATTAAAATTAAATATCTAAATTATCTACATATTTTGCATTTTCTTCTATGAATTTTCTTCTTGGCTCTACTTCGTCTCCCATTAACATTGTAAATGTTGCATCTGCTTTTATTGCATCTTCTAATGTAACTCTTACTAATATTCTTCTTTCTGGATCCATTGTTGTTTCCCATAATTGTTCTGGGTTCATTTCACCAAGACCTTTGTATCTTTGTATTGATAATTGGTCTATTGATATACCTTTCTTCTCTAAATCTGCATAAGCTTGGTTTAGCTCTTCATCGGTATAACAATATATGTCTTCTATACCTCTTTTTGATAATTTATATAGTGGTGGTTGTGCTAGAAATACATTTCCATTTTCAATCAATGGTCTCATATATCTAAAGAAGAATGTTAATAATAGTGTTCTAATATGAGCACCGTCGACATCGGCATCAGCCATTATTATTACTTTTCCATAACGAATTTTTGTTATGTCAAAATCTGGTCCAATTCCGGCACCTACAGCTACTATAACTGGATTTAATTTATCATTTCCATATATCCTATCTGCTCTTGCTTTTTCAACATTAAGCATTTTGCCCCATAGTGGTAAAATTGCTTGATATCTTCTATCTCTACCTTGTTTTGCACTTCCTCCAGCAGAATCTCCTTCGACTATATATACTTCACATTCTTCAGCATTTTTACTACTACAGTCTGCTAATTTTCCTGGAAGAGTTGTAGATTCCAAAGCTGTTTTTCTTCTAACTAATTCTCTTGCTTTTCTTGCTGCCTCTCTTGCTCTTGATGCACTTACACATTTTTCTAATATAGCTTTTGCAACATTTGGATTTTCTTCTAAGAATGTAGATAAAGCATCATTTACTAAACTTTGTACAATACCTGTAACATTACTATTACCTAGTTTTGTTTTAGTTTGTCCTTCAAATTGAGGCTCTTTAACTTTTACAGAAACAACTGCTGTAATACCTTCTCTTATATCCTCACCTTGTAAATTGCCATCTTTTTCTTTTAAAATATTGTGTGATTTTGCATAATCATTAAAAGTTTTTGTAAGAGCTCTTTTAAATCCTTCTAAATGAGTTCCACCTTCAATTGTATTTATATTATTTACAAATGTATAAATATTTTCTGAATATGCTGTAGTGTATTGAAATGCTATTTCAACTGGTACTTCAGAATCTTGTTTATCAATATAAATTGGAGTTGGATGTAATTTTTCTTTATTTGTATTTAAAAATTCAACAAAAGAAACTAATCCACCCTCATAACAAAATTCAGATTTTTTTACATTTTCTGGGTCTCTTTTATCCTCAATTGATATATATAAACCTTTTGTTAAGAAAGCCATTTCTCTAAATCTTTCTTCTAGTGTTCCGTAGTCATAATTTAAAGTTTCAAAAATTGTAGAGTCAGCTAAAAATCTAACTTTAGTACCTGTTTTATCTGAATCTCCTATTCTAGTTAATTTTTCTGTAGTTTTTCCTCTTTCAAATTTCATTTGGAAAATACCACCATCTCTTTGAATAGTTACTTCTGTCCATTCTGATAAAGCATTAACAACAGATGCACCAACACCGTGTAGACCTCCAGATACTTTGTATCCACTATCTCCACCAAATTTTCCACCAGCATGTAAAACAGTATATACAGTTTCAGCAGCAGAAATTTTTGTTTTTGGATGTATGTCAACAGGAATTCCTCTACCATTATCTGATACAGTTATTATGTTTCCTGGTTCTATTGTAACTTCTATATGTGTACAATAACCTGCCAAAGCCTCATCAACACAGTTGTCTACAATCTCGTATACTAAGTGATGTAATCCTCTTATAGATACACTTCCAATATACATACCTGGTCTTTTTCTTACGGCTTCAAGGCCTTCTAAGACTTGTATTTGCTCTGCTTTGTATTCATGTTCAAATTTTTCCATTACTTTTTCAATCCTTTCTCAAAAAAACTTCGCCATCTATGACATTATATATGTTTGAATTTAAATTTTCAATATCTATTTTATCTGTACAAGTTACAAAAACTTGTGTATCCCCTATATTTTCTAGAAAATTTTTTCTTCTTTCTTTATCTAATTCAGACATAAAATCATCTAGTAATAAAATAGGATTTTCTCCAATTTCATCTTTTATAACCTGCAATTCAGACATTTTTAAAGATAATACTACTGTTCTATTTTGTCCTTGAGATCCATATGTATTTACATTTTTTCCATTTAGATAAACAATGAAATCATCTTTATGAATTCCTTTTGATGTCGCTCCTCGTATTATATCAATCTTTTGATTTTGTTTCAATTGCATACAAAAATTTTCTTCACTTGAAAAATCAGAAATATATTCTATTTTAATTTCTTCGTTTCCATTGGTTATTTTTTTATGTATATCATTTATTTTTTCTTTTATTTTTTCAATAAATTCTAATCTATACTTATAAATTTTTTCTCCATATTCATATAATTTTTGATTCCATAATTCTAATAAATCTTCACTTTTATGCTCTAATTTGATTTGTTTTAAATATGCGTTTCTTTGCTCTAGTGTTTTAGTATACATATTTAAGCAATATATATAATTTGGTCGTAATTGACTTATCATAATATCTAAAAAACGTCTTCTCATTTTTGGACCATTTTTTAAAATATTAATATCATCAGGAGTAAAAATTACAATATTTATCTTTCCTAATAATTCACTAAATTTTTTTACTTTAATTCCATTAATAAATATATGTTTTTTATCAGAATACTCAATTTTTATTTTCCCATCTCTATCACTTTTTTTATATTGAACTTCAATTCTAAAAAAATCTTTATCAAATTTAACAAGCTCTTTATCTTTACTAGTTCTAAAAGATTTTCCTATTGAACATAAAAATATTGATTCAATAATATTTGTTTTTCCTTGAGCATTATTTCCATAAAAAATATTTATTTTATTATTAAGATTTAAATTTAGTTTATTATAATTCCTAAAATTCTCAATTTTCAAATTAGTTATTAACATATTTTACCTCTTTTGTGGATAACTTTATTACTCTTTCATTCTTATTGGTAAAATCATATAAATATAATCACCATCTTCTACAGGTCTTATAATACAAGGTGATATACTTGTTCCAAAATCCACAAAAATTTCCTCATCATCAATAGACCTACAAGCATCTAAAAAATATTTTGGATTAAATCCAGCCTCTAAATTTTTTCCTTCTGTAGAAACAAACATTTCTTCTTTTGCATCCCCAGTTTGGTTAGTACATGATATTGTTACTTTTCCAATGTCTACAGAAATTTTTACCGGATATTTTTTCTCTTTTTCCATACTAGATGAAGATATTAAAGAAATTCTTTCAAAACAATTTTGTAAATTTGATTTATTAACTCTTATTCTTGTTTCCCATGTTTCTGGAATAACACTTGAATAATTTAAAAATTCTCCATCAAGCAATCTTGTTACTATTTTACAATTTTCTAATTCAAATAGAGCCTGATTTTTGGCTACACCAATTTTTATTGGTTCAAATGAATCTACTAAAATTTTATTTATTTCATTTAGTGTTCTTCCAGGTATAACTGCTTTAAAATCATTTACTTTTGTTTGTAAATATTTGCTTTTCCATGCTAATCTAAAACCGTCTACAGCAACTAAATTTAATTTATTATTTGTTATTTCAAATAAACAACCAGTAAAAATTGGTCTATTTTCTTCAGTACTTACAGCAAAAATTGTTTTTCTTATCATATCTTTTAAATTATTTTGCTCTATTTGAATTGAATTTTCTATACTTATTTGTGGAAGCTCTGGAAATTCACTAGGATTCATTGTTGCTAATTTATATAAAGAGCCTTCACACTCAATAACAAATAAATTTTTATCATTTACAGAAATAGAAATATCTGTATTAGGTAATTTTCTTATTATTTCACTAAACATTGTAGCATTAACAACTATAGCTCCTTCTTCTTCAACTTCACAATCAATAATATATTCTATACCAATTTCTAAATCATATGTTGTTAACTTTAATTCATTATTATTTGTTTGAATAAGTATTCCTTCTAGTATAGGATTATTTGGTTTAGAAGCTACCGCTTTAGTTACGGAATTAAGTGCTTTTATTATTTTTTCTTTTTCACAAATGATTTTCATTTTGTCGTCTCCTTTATTATATAATAAATAAATATATTTAGTAGTAGTAGTAGTAGGTCCTGTGGATTATGTGGATAACTATGTGCATAACTGATTTCCCTATGGTTTTTGATGTTGATAATTTTGTGGAAAACTTGGCAAGTTATCCACAGTAAAAAAATCTAATTGTGGAAAACTTAGTTATCCACAGCTTATCCACACGATATCCACACCCCCCTGTGGATATCTAATCAATCACTTCCGTAAGAAGGGGTTGAGTGCATTTTTTTTTATTTTCAAAAAAATGAAAAATTGTCATTTATTGTTGATACCATACTACTTTTCAGCTAATAAAATGTTTTTCACACTTTCCACAATTAACTTAGTGTTTTGATTTTCTTTTATCTCATTTTCAATTTTTGTACAAGCATGCATTACAGTTGTGTGATCTCTTTTTCCAAAGTCTTTTCCTATCTGTGGGAGAGACATTTGAGCCACATTTCTGCAAAGATACATTGCAATTTGCCTTGGAAATGCAATATCATTAGAGCGTTTTGAACCTCTTAAATCTTTTGCATTAATGTTAAAGTATTTTGCAACAGTTTCTTGTATAAATTCTGCAGATATAACTTTTTCTTGTTGTGCTACTATGTCATTAATAGCTCTTTCAGCCATTTCCATTGTTATAGGGCTATTGGTTAATGATGATTTTGCTATTAATTTGTTTAATGTTCCTTCTAGCTCCCTAATATTTGAGTCTATTCTATTTGCAATATTTGATAAAATTTCATCATCAATGATGATATTATCTAATTGAGCTTTTTTTCTAAGTATAGCTAAACGAGTTTCATAGTCTGGATTAGATATATCAGCAATAAGACCCCATTCAAAACGTGATTTTAATCTATCTTCTAATAGTTGAATATCTTTTGGTGGTCGATCACTTGATAGAATTATTTGTTTTCCACTTTCATGTAATGTATTAAAAGTATGGAAAAATTCTTCCTGACAGCGTTCTTTTCCAGCAATAAATTGAATATCATCAATTAACAAAACATCAATATTTCTATATTTATCCCTAAATTGCGCACTAGTATTGTCTTTTATTGAGTTAATAAGTTGATTAGTAAATTTCTCAGAAGTAACATATAAAATATTTGCTTTTTTATTTTTTCTTAATATTGCGTTACCAATTGCGTGCATTAAGTGTGTTTTCCCTAGACCAACTCCTCCATAAATAAATAACGGATTATAAGATGTAGCAGGTGCTTCTGCTACAGCTAAAGCAGCTGCATGTGCAAATCTATTATTATTACCAACAACAAAAGTATCAAATGTATATTTAGGATTTAAGGTTGAATTAGAATACCCATAACCAACATCATTTGGTAGATTTATTGCTTCTTCTTCTTGCAACTCATCTTTTGAAATGATGTTAATTTGGCATTCTTTATTTGTTATAAAATTAAAAGTATTTGTTAATAAATCATAATATCTTGATTGAATAGATTCTTTTTGAAAACCTGAAGAAGCTACTAATACAACGATATCATTGTCAAAACTTTGGATTTCAAGGTTTTTTATCCAAGTTTCATAAGATATTTTTGTCATTTCGTCTTTTAAAAGTTCTTTTGCTTTTGTTAAAAGTTCATTTAATTCGTTTTGCATTATCGTTCAATCCTTCCAAAATTAAAGGTTTGAAAGTTATCCACATAGTTATCCACATATGTTGATAAATGTCCACATCTTGTGGATAACTTGGTGAAAAAACACCAAATTATAACCTTCAAAACCTTTATTCCCTATTATTTTCTATATAATATCAAAACAGGTATATATAGTCAATAAAAATATAAAATATTTTGAATTTTAAAATTTACTATTGACATAAATATAAAAGTGGTTGTATAATTGTAGCACTAGTGAATAATTTGGAAAAATTATCTAATAAAATATAAAAAAGCAATATAGGAGGTGCTAAATAAATGAAAAGAACATTCCAACCAAAAACAAGACAAATGAAAAAAGAACATGGATTTATGAAAAGAATGAAAACAAGAGCAGGTAGAAATGTATTAAAAGCAAGACGTGCTAAAGGAAGAGCAAAATTAAGTGCTTAATTAAAAAAAGGACCAACTGAAAAAATGGTTCTTTTTTAAAATATAAAAGAAAGAGCAAATTTTTTATGAAAAAAATAAAAACACTAAAAAAAAATTATGAATTTAAAAATGTTTTATCAAAAGGAAAATTTTTCGTAGGGAAATATGTTACTATTTATATAAAAAATAATAAAAAAAATGAAAATTATGTAGGAATTGCTGTTGGAACAAAAGTTGCAAAAGCAGTAAAAAGAAATAAAATAAAAAGATTAATAAGAGAAAGTTACCGTTTAAATAAAAATAATTTAAAGAAAGGTAATGATATTGTTTTTTTATGGAATAAAAATGCTGATTTTCATAAAATAAATTTCAATATAATTAATACGGAAATAATAAGTCTCTTGAATAAAGCAAAAATGGTGTAAAATGAAAAAAATATTAATATTTATTATTAAAAAGTATAAAAAATTTATTTCTCCAGTATTTTCAAATATGGGATGTAACTGTAAGTTTTATCCAACATGTTCTGAATATACAAAACAAGCAATAGAAAAATATGGATGTTTAAAGGGAAGTTTTTTAGGATTAAAAAGAATTTTAAAATGCAATCCATTTAGTAAAGGTGGATATGACCCTTTAAAGTAAGGAGGAAAATAAAATATGTTTCAATTCATAGCAAATATTTTTGGATATTTACTTGAGTGGTTATACAATGGAATTGGACAAAATTATGGAATTGCTTTAATTTTGTTTACTATAATATTAAGAATTATATTATTACCATTAACTATAAAACAACAAAAATCCATGAAAAAGACAACAGAATTGCAAGGAAAAATGCAGGAAATACAATTTAAATATAAAAATAATCCAGAATTAATGAATAAGGAAATCATGGATTTATATAAAAGGGAAAATTTAAGTCCTTTTTCTGGATGTATAAGTTCTATAGTACAAATTTTAATAATTTTATCTGTATTCTATTTAGTAAGTAGACCATTAACATATATGAAAAAAATTGATCCTGGTATAATTGAAAATTATAGAAATGAGATTAGTGCAGAAAATGATGGAAAAATTTCTAATTATTATGAAATAGAAATAATTCAGAAAAAAGCTGCACAAGATGAAAATATAAAGGTTAATATGGATTTTCTAGGATTGGATTTAAGCAAAGTTCCAAGCCAAAATATGACAGATATAAAAGTATACATAATACCAATATTATATGTAATTTCATCAATTTTCTCAATAAAAATGACAACAGGAAAAACAAATAAAAAAGAGCAAAATGGTTCATCTCAACCAGATATGACTCAACAAATGAATAAATCTATGTCATATATGATGCCAATAATGGCAGTATCTATCGCTTTTGTAGCACCATTAGGATTAGCCTTATATTGGCTAATAAGCAATATACTAATGATTTTAGAAAGAATAGTAATAAATAAGTATGTTGATTCTAAGGAGGAAAAAACATTATGTCTAAAATAATTGTATCTGAAGGTAAAACAACTAGCGAAGCAATAGAAAAAGGTTTAAAAGAGCTAAATATGAATAGAAACCAAGTAGAAATAAAGGTTTTGGAACAAGAAAAACGTAGTTTTTTTGATATATTAGCTCCAAGAATTGTAAAAGTAGAGCTAAAAGTAAAAGAAAGTACTCATACTGAAGAAAATATAACAAATCAAGAGCTTGAAGAAATTAAAAATAAAGTAGAAAAGTTTTTAAAAGATTTCTTATCAAAACTTGATGAAAATTATATATATAATATAAATATTGTAAATAATGAAATTTATATTAAAATTGATGGAGAGGATTCTGGAGCTTTAATAGGACATAGAGGTGAAACTTTAAATGCGTTGCAACATATACTATCATTAATAGCTAATAAAAATGCATCTGGCAAAGTTAGAGTATTTTTAAATATTGATGGATATAAAGAAAAAAGAGAGAAAACATTAGAAGAACTTGCATTAAAAGTTTCAAAAACAGTTATAAAAACAAATAAAAGCATTACTTTAGAGCCAATGAATGCATATGAAAGAAAAATTATACATTCAAAACTTCAAGATATGAAGGATATTAAGACTCATAGTATTGGTGAAGAGCCACATAGAAGAATTGTAATAGAAAAAATAAATAAATAAAAATCAGAAGTCAAAGTTCGATTTTAGTATTAACTATATCTAACTTTGACTTTTTTTGTAGGAGGAAAAATGGAAACTATAGCTGCAATATCTACTGCAACCGGGAACGGGGGCATTGGAATTATAAGAATGAGTGGAAAAGATTGTTTTAAAATATTGGAAAAAATATTTAAACCAATAAATAAAAGCACTGAAATAAATGGATATACAATTAAATATGGACATATTGTTGATAAAGATGACAATGTAATTGATGAAGTACTTGTTTCTTATTTTAAAGAGCCAAAAAGTTATACAACAGAAAATATGTGTGAAATAAATTCACATGGAGGATTTGTCATTGAAAGAAGAATTTTAGAAGAATGTTTAAAAAACGGAGCAATTTTAGCTGAACCAGGTGAATTTACTAAGAGAGCATTTTTAAACGGAAGAATAGATTTGATTCAGGCAGAATCTGTAATAGATTTGATTAATTCTAAAAGTGAAAAAGAGGCTAAAGCGTCAATTAGTCAATTAGAAGGAAATTTATCAAAAAATATAAATGAGATAAAAGGAAAATTATTAGATTTAATGGCCGATGTTGAAGCATCAATTGATTATCCAGAATATGATATTGAGGAAGTTACTAACAATAAAATTTTAACTGTTATTAATGATGTTGAAATGGATTTAACAAAGCTGAGCAAATCTTTTAAAAACGGAAAAGTTTTAAGAGAAGGGATAAAAACTGCAATAGTAGGAAAACCAAATGCTGGTAAATCATCATTATTAAATAATATTTTAAATGAGGAAAGAGCTATTGTAAGTGATAAGAAAGGTACTACAAGAGATACAATAGAAGAATTTGTAACAATAAATGGAATAACACTGAAGCTAATAGATACAGCTGGAATTAGAAATACAACCGATGAGATTGAAAAAATAGGCGTTGAAAAGTCAAAAAAGATAGTAGATGATGCTGAATTGATAATAGCAATTTTTGACGGTTCTCATGCGTTAGAAAATGAAGATTATGAAATCTTAGATCTTATAAAGGAAAAGAACGCCATACTGTTAATTAATAAGATAGATATTGTTGATGGAAATGTAATTGCAAATGAATTAAAAAAGTATAATAACAATATAATTAGAATATCTGCAAAAACGGGTATAGGTGTAGATGAATTGTATAGCAAAATTTCGGAAATGTATAAAATAAATGATATAGAATTGGATGATGGTGAAATTGTTACTAATATTAGGCATAAGGGACAAATAGATGAGGCGATTAGAAGTTTAAATGAGGTTAAAAATACGATAAAAAATCATATGCCAATTGATATAACAGAAATATATTTAAAACAAGTATTAGCAGATTTGGAAAAAATAACAGGTGATGACATATCGGAAGATATAATCAATGAGATTTTTTCAAAATTCTGTTTAGGAAAATAAAAATAAAAAAGTTTCACATAAAACTTTAAGGAGGAAAAGATGAAATATAATGCAGGAAAATATGATATTGCAGTAATTGGAGCAGGCCATGCAGGTTGTGAAGCAGCATTGGCTGCTGCAAGAATGGGTATGAAAACATTAATGTTTTCAATTAGTTTGGAGGCTGTTGCAAATATGCCTTGTAATCCACATATTGGTGGAAGCTCTAAAGGACATTTAGTGAGAGAAATTGATTGTCTTGGTGGAGAAATGGGAAAAAACATAGACAAAAGCTATATACAATTAAAGATGTTAAATACATCAAAGGGACCAGCTGTTTATTCTTTGAGGGCACAAGCTGATAGAAAAAAATATCAGGCAGAAATGAAACACACATTAGAAAGACAAGAAAACCTGTACTTAAAACAGGCTGAAATTGTAAATATAACATTAGAAAATGGAAAAGTTAAATCAATAGAAACGAATATAGGTGCTATTTATGATGTTGATGCAATTATTGTGGCCACAGGAACATATTTAAAAGGAAAAATATTTATTGGTGAAACATCATTTGAAAGTGGTCCAGATGGAGTATTCCCAGCAAATAAGTTATCAGAATGTTTAAAAAGTTTAGGTGTTAATTTGGTTAGATTTAAAACTGGAACACCAGCTAGAATTAACAGAAAAAGTATTGATTTTTCTAAAATGGAAATACAAGAAGGTCAAAAAGATATAGAAGCATTCTCTTTAGAGGACAAAATAGATGAAAATAAAGAACAATTGCCATGCTATCTTACATATACAAATCAAAAAACACATGATATTATAAGGGCAAACTTACATAGATCACCATTATATGCGGGAAAAATTGAAGGAACAGGACCAAGATATTGTCCATCTATAGAAGACAAAGTTGTTAGATTTAGTGACAAAGAAAGACATCAAGTATTTATTGAACCAATGGGAGAAAATACTGATGAAATGTATGTACAAGGAATGAGTTCTTCATTGCCAGAAGATGTACAAATTGCTATGTATAGAACATTACCAGGACTTGAAAATGCTGAATTTACAAGACCTGCATATGCAATAGAGTATGATTGTATAGATCCAGCTGATTTAAAATTGTCATTAGAGTATAAAAAAATTGAAAATCTATTTTTTGCTGGTCAAGCGAATGGAACATCTGGATATGAGGAAGCAGCATCACAGGGATTAATTGCCGGAATTAATGCCTCACTTAAATTGAAAGGCAAAAATCCAGTAATACTAGATAGATCACAAGCGTATATAGGCGTTCTAATAGATGATATAGTTACTAAAGGAACGAATGAGCCATATAGAATGATGACTTCAAGGGCAGAATATAGACTATTATTAAGACAAGATAATGCAGATTTAAGACTAACTGAGCTTGGTCATGAAATTGGTTTAATATCAGATGAAAGATATGATGGATTTTTAAATAAAAAGAAAAATATTGAAACTGAAATTGAAAGAATAAAAAAATTAACTATAAAACCAACAGAACAAGTAAATAAATTTTTAAAGGAAAATAATTCATCAACAATAAAAGCTGGAGTAAAATTAGCAGATTTGTTAAAAAGAACAGAATTAAACTATGATAAATTATCTATAATTGATCCTGAAAGACCTGAATTATCTAAAGCAGAGGCTCAAGAAGTCGAAATACAAGTAAAGTATGAAGGATATATAAAGATGCAAGAGGAACAAGTTAAAAAATTCAAGAAGTTAGAAGATAAGAAATTGTCAGAAAATATTAATTATGATGAAATTAAGGGATTAAGAATTGAGGCAAGACAAAAATTAAATAAAGTAAAACCATTATCAATTGGTCAAGCTTCTAGAATTTCGGGCGTTTCACCAGCCGACGTATCTGTATTGTTAATATACTTGGAGCAGCAAAAAAGAAAATAAATAGAAAGGAGAATATAGAATATTAATTAAATAAAAATTATTATTTTATATAATTTAAGTATGAATTTTGATGAATTTTTTAAATTATTTGACGAATACGCAAAATCAATGAATATGACAATTGATGAAGATAAGATAAAAAAATTTTATTTATATATGCAGTTATTAATAGAATGGAATGAAAAAATAAATTTAACAGCTATTACAGAGCCTAAAGAGGTTATAATAAAACACTTTATTGATTCTCTATCAATTTGGGGAGAGATAAAAGATAATAGTAAAATTATAGATGTAGGAACAGGAGCCGGATTTCCCGGAATACCACTTAAGATATATAATAATACATTAAATGTAACATTATTGGATTCGTTGAATAAAAGAACAGTATTTTTAAAAGAAGTAATTGAAAAATTGAATTTAAAAAATATTGAAGTCATTCATGGTAGAGCTGAGGATTATGCAAAAATTGATAAGTATAGGGAAAATTATGATTATGCTATTTCAAGAGCAGTCGCACCATTAAATATTTTATTAGAATATTTATCACCATACGTAAAAATTGGTGGAAATGTAATTGCAATGAAAGGTAGTAATGCTGAAGAAGAAATAAAAAATTCTAATAATGCATTAAAGGTATTAAAATGTAAAATAATAGAAAGTAGTAAAATAAATTTGCCGGAAAATGCTGGAGAGCGATATATAATATTGATAGAAAAAAAAGAAAAAACTCCTAAGATGTATCCTCGAAATGCAGGTATCCCTAAGAAAAAACCACTTTAATAAAAAAAATAGAAATTTATTTTATGATAAATTTCTATTTTTTTGTATATTGTGAAACATTAATTTGAGATTTTATTTATATACAGTTTTTGAATAACAAAGTGAAATGTATACAATTTATATTGTAGAAAATTTAATTATATTTTCTAGTGTAAATTTACAAAATAGTGATATAAAATATTGAAAATTTATTGACATATTGACAATATTTTTATATCATATACTATAGTTAAATAAAGAAATTTAAACAAAAGAATGGGGGTAGAACTTTGGGAAAAGTAATATCAGTAGCAAATCAAAAAGGGGGAGTAGGTAAAACTACAACAGCAGTAAATTTAAGCGCATTATTAGCTAAAAAAGGAAAAAAAGTTCTATTAATAGACACAGATCCACAAGGAAATGCAACAAGTGGTGTTGGTGTTGATAAAACAGTTAGTTTTTCTGTTTATGATGTATTAGTAGATGATGTTGAAATAGAAAATACACTTCAATTGACTGAAATGAAGAATTTAGAAGTGTGTCCATCAAATATAAATGTAGCTGGTGCAGAGGTACAGCTTGTTTCTAAAGAGAATAGAGAATATAAATTAAAGGAAAAAATAGAAAAAATAAAAAATGATTATGATTATGTAATTATTGATTGTCCACCATCTTTAGGATTAGTAACACTTAACGCATTTACTGCATCAGATAGCGTGTTAATACCAATTCAATGTGAGTATTACGCATTAGAGGGATTGGGACAATTGATTAATACAATAAATTTAGTAAAAAAAAGATTAAATAAAGAATTGGTTATTGAAGGTGCTTTATTGACAATGTATGATGCAAGAACAAATCTTTCTAATCAGGTTGTAAAAGAAGTAAAAAATTATTTTGACGATAAAGTGTATAAAACAGTAATACCAAGAAATGTAAAATTAAGTGAAGCTCCAAGTTATGGTATGCCAATTTGTATGTATGATGCTAGATCAAAAGGATCTAGATGTTATGATAAATTTGCAAAAGAATTTATAAAAAAGAATGAAGACTTAAAATAATAGGCAAAAAAAATGAGGAGGAAATGCTATGGCAATGAAAAAAACAGGCTTAGGTAAAGGGTTAGATGCTTTATTTAGTACAGGTCCATTAGAAGAGGATAAAGAAGAAGAAAAGGTTGTTGAAAAAGTTGATGAATCTGAAAAAATACATAAAATAAAAATAACAGAAATTGAACCAAATAAAAATCAACCTAGAAGAACATTTAATAATGAAAGTATTGAGGAATTATCAGAATCAATTAAAAGGTATGGAGTAATACAGCCTATAATTGTTACAAAAAAAGATAATTATTACGAAATTATTGCTGGTGAAAGAAGATGGAGAGCATCAAAAAAAGCTGGATTAACAGAAATGCCTTGTATAATAAGAGAAAGCGAAGAAAAAGAAAATAAAGAAATTGCTTTAATAGAAAATATACAAAGGGAAGACTTAAACCCAATTGAAAAAGCACGTAGCTTTAGAACTTTATTAGATGAATATGGATTAACACAGCTTGAATTAGCACAAACATTGGGAATAAGTAGAAGTGCATTAGCTAACACTGTAAGATTATTAAATTTGGATCCTAGAGTCATTGATATGGCTTTAGAAGGAAAATTAACAGAAGGTCATTGTAGATCTTTGGTATCTATAGATGATCAAAATAAACAATATGAAATGGCAAAACAGATAATTGAAAATGGTGATTCAGTTAGGGAAATTGAGAGAAAAGTAAAAAATAAGAAACAAGGAAAAGAAAAAAGCGAAAAATATGAAGCAATATATAAAGATATAGAAGATAGATTTCAAGGTTTCTTTGGTACAAAAGTAAAATTAGATGCAGGAAAGAAAAAAGGAAAAATAATAATTGAATATGTTTCAAATGAAGATTTGGAAAGAATATTGGAATTATTGGATAAATAGAAGAATTAGTTTTGAACTAATTCTTTTTTTTAGGCACAAAATATATAGTGGATATCAAGAATGTTTTTCTAAAAACATGCGAATTGAAAATTCGCAAAAAAATAGAGCAAAAAATAAAAATAAAAAAGAAAATAAATAAAAAATAAAATAAAAATAAAATAAAAAAATAGAGCAAAAATAAAAATAAAAAAGAAAATAAATAAAAAATAAAATAAATAGAGCAACGAGAATCAAAAATTAGACGTTTTTTAATTGTGGCAATGATATTTTATTTTGAAAAAATAAAGAATATAAAAAGATATCCACATATAATTAGTGAATTGTGGATATCTTTTTAATTTTTTTACAAATTATTGAATAAAATTTATTTTTTATTTTTTTGTTGTTCTCTTTTTAAATTATCTTTGGCAACAGTCATTAATAATTTTAATCTGTTTGTTTGATTTGCTTCACTTGCACCTGGGTCATAATCAATTGGTGCAATATTTGCATTTGGATATTTGCTACGTATTGTTTTTATAACACCCTTTCCAACTACATGGTTTGGTAAACAAGCAAATGGTTGTACACAAACTATATTTGGAATTCCGTGTTCTATATATTCTATCATTTCAGCTGTTAAAAACCAACCTTCTCCTGTTTGATTTCCTATTGATAAAATATCTTTTACTTTATCTTCTAGTTCCCATATATTGCAAGGTAATAAATATCCTTTTTTAGAGTTTGATAATGCTTTTACTGAGTCTTTTTCTAATATGTCAATTAATTTTATAGCATATTTAAATACATTTGCTTTTACTGCTCCTGTTTTTATTAATTGATTAAATGTTATTTTGTGTGTTGCAATAAATTTTACAAATCCCATAAAATCTGGAAGTACAACTTCTGCTCCTTCTTGTTCAAGTTTGTCTACTACAAAGTTATTTCCAAATGGATGATATTTTATTAATACTTCTCCTACTATTCCAACTTTTGGTTTTTGTATTGTTGTATCTAATTCTATTTTTTCAAATGCATCAACCATGTCGTATATACATTTTTTGAATTCTTTTAAATTAGATTTTGCAACTATTTTTTTGCAATTATTAAGCCATTCGTCATATGCTTTTTGTGTTTCACCTTTATGTATTTCATATGCCCTGTTTTTTGTTAATAATTTTTGTAATAAATCTGCTAGTATTACAGATTTAAATAATCTTTCTATAAATGGAATTGTTATTTTAAATCCTGGCATTTTTTCCATTCCTACAACATTAAATGAAATTACTGGAACATTAGCAAATCCAGCGTCGCGTAGTGCTTTACGGATAAATCCTATATAGTTTGTTGCACGACATCCTCCACCTGTTTGTGACATTATAATTGCGGTTTTATTTAAGTCATATTTTCCAGATTGTAATGCTTCTATCATTTGTCCGGTTGTTAATATTGATGGATAACACGCGTCATTATTTACATATTTTAATCCTGTTTCAACAGTATTATTTGTACATTCTCGTAATAATTCAACTTTGTATCCAGAAGCATTTGCGGCTGCCTCAATTAATTCAAAGTGAATTGGAGCCATTTGTGGGCATAAGATAGTATAATCTTTATTCATTTCTTTTGTATAAACTTTTTTATGAATTTCGTAATCTCCAGTTGCATCTGAATCTTTTTCATTTATACGTTTGTTCATACTTGCTAAAAGTGAACGAATACGAATTCTTACTGCACCTAAATTGTTTATTTCATCAATTTTTATTAATGTATACATTTTTCCGTAGCTTGATAATATTTCTTCTACTTGATCTGTTGTTACGGCATCTACACCACATCCAAATGAATTTAATTGTACTAGCTCTAAATTATCTGTTTTTCCAACTAAGTCTGCTGCTGCGTATAGTCTAGCATGGTATGTCCATTGATCTACAACTCTTAGCGGACGCTTAGCTTGAGTTAAGTGACATACGCTGTCTTCTGTTAAAACACTTAATCCTAAACTTGTAATTAATGTGTCGATTCCGTGGTTTACTTCAGGGTCTGAGTGATAAGGTCTACCAGCAACCACAATACCTTTTAAATTATTATCTTTTAAATATTTTAAAGTTTCTTCACCTTTTTTTCGAATATCACTTTTATATCTTTGGTATTCTAGCTCTGCCATTTTTGCTGCTACTAAAAGCTCTTTTTTAGTAAAGTTATATTTTTTAAATTCTGGTAGTTCTAATATTGTTTTTGCTAACTTGTCTGCTTCAAAAGGCAAAAATGGATTTAAAAATTCTATATTTTCAGCTTTTATATCTTCAACATTATTTTTTAAAACTTCTGAGTATGATATTACTATTGGACAATTGTAATGATTGTCTGAATCTTTATATTCTTTTCTTGAGTATGGTATACAAGGGTAAAATATTGTTTTTATTCCTTGTTTTATTAAACTTACAATATGTCCATGTGATAATTTTGCTGGAAAACATACTGATTCTGATGGCATTGATTCAATACCTTTTTCGTATGTTTTTCTAGTACTTTTTTCAGATAATATAACTCTGAATCCTAAGTTTGTTAAAAATGTGAACCAGAAAGGATAATCTTCGTACATATTTAAGACTCTAGGAATTCCTATTGTTCCACGTTTGGCTACTTCTTCTTTTATTGGAATATAATTAAATACTCTTTCATATTTATATTTAATTAAGTTTGGTAAATTTGTATTTTTGTTTGTTACACCAGCACCTTTTTCACATCTATTTCCAGAAATATATTTACTACCATCATTAAATTTGTTTATTGTTAATAAACAGTGATTTTCACAGTTTTGACAACGAACATGCATTGTTTTAACTTCTAATTTATCAATATCTTCAGATTTTAAAATGCTAGAATGATATTCCATATCTAGGTTTGCTTCATATTGTTGTTTTGCAAGTAATGCAGCACCATATGCACCCATTAATCCAGCAATATCTGGACGTATAACATTTTTTCCTACAATTAATTCGAAGGCTCTTAATACGGCATCATTATAGAATGTACCACCTTGAACAACTATATGGTCACCTAATGTATTAACATCTCTTATTTTCATAACTTTTTGAATTGCATTTTTAATAACTGAATATGATAGTCCTGCTGAAATATCTCCAACTGAATATCCTTCTTTTTGAGCTTGTTTTATTTTTGAGTTCATAAATACAGTACATCTTGAACCTAAGTCTACAGGTTTTCTTGATTCTATAGCTGCTTGTACAAATTCTTCAATTGATAAGTTTAAGCTTTTTGCAAAAGTTTCAATAAATGAACCACATCCAGAAGAACAAGCTTCATTAAGCATAATATTGTCGATTGTTCCTTTTTTTATTTTTATATATTTCATATCTTGACCGCCAATATCAACTATGCTTGTAACATTTGGCATAAATTCTTTGGCAGCTGTATAATGAGCGATTGTTTCTATTTCATTTAAATCTATTTTTAATGCTGTTTTTATTAATTGTTCTCCATAACCGGTTACCCCACTAAAACGAATATCTGCTTTTTTTGGTAAAACAGAGTATAGTTTTTTTAGCATTCCCATAACGCTTTTTAATGGATTTCCTTCATTATTTCCGTATAATGAATATAATAATTTTCCGTCATTATCTATTAAAACTAATTTTGTTGTTGTAGAACCTGCATCAATACCAATAAAACAATCTCCTGAAAAATTATCTAAAGTTCCCTTTTTTACACAGTCTTTATCATGTCTTTGTTTAAATTCATCATAGTCAGCATCTATTGAAAATAGTGGAGCTAATGGAACTGTTGTATTATCATGTGAACCTCTTAATACTGTTATTTTGCTTTTTAATATTTCGTTAGTTATTGGTTTGTTTTCTATTGAGGTAATGGCTGCTCCTTTTGCAACAAATAGATGTGCTTCTTCTGGAACTATAGTTTCTTCTGGTGTTAAATTTAATGTTTCAATAAATCTATTTCGTAATTCAGATAAATAGTTTAAAGGACCACCTAAGAATGCAACATTTCCTTTTATAGGTCTACCGCATGCAAGACCACTTATTGTTTGGTTAACAACTGCTTGAAAAATTGAAACAGCTATATCTTCTTTGGCCGCACCTTCGTTTAGTAGTGGTTGAATATCGGTTTTTGCAAAAACACCACAGCGAGAAGCTATTGGATATATTGTTTTATAATGTTTTGCAAGTTCATTTAAACCACTGGCATCAGTATCTAATAAGGAAGCCATTTGGTCAATAAATGCTCCAGTCCCTCCAGCGCAAGTACCATTCATACGTTGTTCTATAAATTTATCAAAATAGATAATTTTTGCATCTTCGCCACCTAGCTCTATTACTACATCTGTTTGTGGTATGTATTTTTCAACAGCTTTTTTACAGGATACAACTTCTTGTAAAAATGGTAAGTTTAAAAAATTAGCCGCAGACATAGCTCCTGATCCCGTAAGTGATATTGTAAACTGCGAATTTTGATAATCTTTATTTAATTTTTCAAGTACATTGCAAACTGTATTTTTTGTATCTGAAAAATGTCTTTCATAATTTTCGTAAATAATGTTTAGTTTTGAATCTAGAACCACAATTTTTACTGTAGTTGATCCAACATCTAAACCAACATGTAACAAATTTCCCATATTGTACTCCTTTTTATATTCAGACTTTTATAGTATTAATAAAATATAAATGTATAAATATCAGCAATAAGTCTGAAATATTTTATTACTATAATTTTTGTTTCAAGTAGTATTGTATATTGAAACTCGAAATTTGTCAAACGAAAAATGCCTGTAAATCTTAGGCTTTGTGGTTATATTTACTACTTGTCTGTAATAAGATTTAAAAACAAGATTGAGGAGGGGTTTTTATGTGTGATAAAAGCAAAAAAATATTGATTATTTCAATAATAGTAATTGCAATTATTGCAGTTATAGTAGTAATTTGCTGTAATTCAAATGTAGAAAAAATACAAAATAATACAGAAGAAAATGTTATTATTCCTGAGGAGGAAATTTCAGATGAACAATTACGAGAAACGACAGTTACATTATATTTTGTAAATTCAAATAATGAAATCGCAGAAGAAGTTAGAAAAATTGATTCAAAAGTGTTACTTAATAATCCATATCAAGAGGTAATGGGTTTATTATTAAATGGACCTAAAACAGAAAATTTAAAAAGTGTTTTACCAGAGGGGGTGAAGGTTAATAAAATAACAAAAAATGGAGAATGTTTATTTATTGATTTTTCAAAAGAGTTTATAGAAAATCAAGTAGATAATGTTGAAACACAAGGTCTTGCAATTGGTCAGATTGTTGATACTATGACTCAATTTACAGAGATAAATTCTGTTAAAATTTTAATTGATGGAAAAGAAAATCAAAGTTTTAAAAATAGTACAATAAAGTTTGAAAGATTATTTACTAAGGAAGATTAGAAAAATTATATAAATTGATGAGGTGATGAAAATAAAATGATAGGAATAAAAAATTCAATTTAATCCGCAAATTTTTTATTCCTATTTTTCTATTTTTACAATAATACATAATTTATTCTTTATTTAAAAACTGCATATATATTTCATTTTTACTAACACCTTGTTCTTTTGCAATCTTTTTAATGGCTTCATTTTTTGTTAAGCCCTGTTTTTTATATAACTCATATTGTTTCTCAATTGGAAGATTATTTTGTGTGATATTTTCATCAATTGTTGGATTACCTTCAATTAAAATAATCATTTCGCCTTTTATTTCTTTCATTTGAGGAATTATTTCAGATATTTTTCCGCGAAGGAAGCTTTCATGTATTTTTGTTAATTCTCTGGCAAGGACTATATTTACATCTCCTAGATATTTGTATATATCATTTAGTGTTGTAACTATTTTATGAGGAGCTTCATATATAATCATAGTTTTTGTTTCTTTTTTTAGCTCTTCAAATTTTTTTTGTCTTAGTTTTTTGTTCAGTGGTAGAAATCCGTAAAAGCTAAATTCCTTTGTATCTAATCCGGATGTTATTAAAGCATTTATTAGTGCACATGCTCCAGGTATTGGTATTATTTCAATATTGTTTCGTATTGCTTCTTTTACAATTACTTCTCCTGGATCAGAAATTGCTGGAGTACCAGCATCTGTAATAAGAGCAATATTTTCGCCATCTAATAATTTATTAATTAATAACTCTTTTTTTATTTCTTCATTGTGTCTATGATAACTGATTAATGGCTTGGAAATTTCTAAATGATTTAATAATTTTAAACTATGTCGTGTATCTTCTGCGGCAATTACATCTACTTCTTTTAATACGTTAATTGCTCTTAGTGTTATATCATCTAAATTTCCGATTGGTGTTGCTACTAAATATAATTTTCCATTCATATTAATTCCTCATTTCTATTATAATATAAACAATTCTTTTAAATTAAATACTTTTATGAGTTAATTATTTATTTTTATGCAAATAATTTAAATCTGTATTTAAGTATTTATTTTTAGATTAATTGCTGTATTATTTATTATATATTTGTAAGATTTCTTGTGTATAGTGACCACTTTCATTATATACATACAAAGGTTTTTCAATTTTTACAAAGGATTCAGCATTTTTTGTCGCTTCAATTAGAACTAATTTACTTTCGCTGTTTGGGTTTGAAAATACAAATCTAATTCGTTTAGGTTCGATTTTATATTTTCTCATTGTTGAAAGTATATCAACTATTCTTTCTGCCCTATGTACCATGTATAGTTTTCCTTTGTCTTTTAGCATTTTGAAACTTATTCGTATAAAATCATCTAGGGTTGCTTCAATTTCATGTCTTGAAATTAGTTTTGTTTTATTTTCATTTATTTTTCCAGAATTAGGTTTTTTATATGGCGGATTTGTAACTATGGCATCATATGAATTAATTTTTAACAGTTTATCTATATCTTTAATATTACAATTTAAAATATCAAATTTTTTCTGTAAATTATTTAACTGTATACTTCTAGTTGCCATATCTGCAATTTCTTTTTGAATTTCTATTCCAGTAATTTGTTTTAAATTTGTTTTGGCACATAACAATATTCCTAAAATTCCAGTACCAGTTCCTAAGTCTAATACTTTACTATTATTTTTGATTTTGCGTGCAAAATCAGACAATAGAACGCTATCTATTCCAAAACAAAAGCCATCGTTTTTTTGTATAATTTTTAAATTATTTAATTCTAACTCATCTATTCGCTCGTTTGACATTAAAATACTATTTTCCACAAAAATCTCCTCCTTTTTAACAAATTAATTAAATATTTAATATTATATAATAAAAAGAGGTTACTTTCAAGGTTTGAAAATAGAACGGATAATTTTAAATTCTTAAAAAAGGAGGAAAATTTATGCAAAAATTTAGTAATTTTAAATGTGATCTATATAATAATTGTAAAACGGTAAAATCTTTATTTGAAGTTGAAAATTTTTTAAAAAATTTATGTTATGTGAAAAATTCATTTTGTTTTGTAAAAAAAGGAAAATATATATTAGATAAAAATAAAAGAATTTAACTTTATATTTTAACTTTTTTATCTATAATTTATTATTTTAATCTGTAATTTTTATTACATTACAGAATTTTGGAGTTTTTTTATTTTGTAATGAAAAAATTTATTTTGAATAAAATTTATAAAGATGTTATATTGATTAGAAAAATTTAATATATTTTAATGAGGTATAAATATGTTGAATAAAATTTGGCCAATATTTATTATTGTATCAATTATATATGCAATTTTTTCTGGAAATTTAGAGCTCTTAAATAATTCAATATTTGAATCAACTGAAAGTACGGTACAAATAACATTAACACTTTTAGGAACAATGTGCTTGTGGAGTGGATTAATGAAAATTGCAAGTAATTTAAGTCTTATTGACAAATTTTGCAAAATGTTAAATCCAGTAATCAATTTTTTATTTCCAGATTTAAAGAAAAATGAAAAAATAAAAAAAGAAATTTCTATGAATATGACAGCAAATATATTGGGATTGGGAAATGCAGCTACTCCACTAGGATTAAAGGCAATGAATAGTATGCAAAAAGAAAATAATAAAAAAGATACTTTAAGTGATTCTATGCTAATGTTTATATTAATAAATACTGCTTCAATACAAATAATTCCTACAACTGTGCTGGCAATAAGGAAAACATTAGGTTCAGAAAATTCAACAGGAATATTAATTCCTGTATGGGGAGCTACAATTTTGGCTGCAGTTGCTGGAATTATTGTTGCTAAATTATTAATTAAAAAGGATAATAAATAAAATAGTAGATGAAAAGGATATAGGCAATCCAATAAACCTAAATTAAATTTATAGGAAAAAATATGAATTTTATTAGTTATATTTCAAATTTAGCTATGCCATTAATAATTATTATTATCATTATATGGGGAATTATTGAAAAAAAGCAAATTTTCGATTTGTTTTTAAAGGGAGCAAAGGAAGGTTTAGAGGTGACATTAAAAATTTTTCCAACATTAATAGGAATTTTTTTTGCAATAGGATTATTACGAAGTTCTGGATTTCTAGATTTTTGTAGTATACTGATTGGTCCAATTACAGGAATGTTGAAAATACCATCAGAAATAATCCCATTGGCATTAGTTAGACCGATTTCTGGAAGTGCTTCAATTGGTGTAGCAACAGATATCATGAAAAAATGTGGCGTTGATAGTTATATAGGAAGTGTAGCTTCAGTGATAATGGGTTCAACAGAAACAACATTATATACTATAGCAGTATATACAAGTTGTGTAAAAATAAAAAAGAATAGAGGGGTTTTAATTGCATCGTTAACAGCTGATTTTATAGGAATTTTAAGTTCAATTATAATTTGTAAAATGATGATGTAGTAGATAGTAATAATAAAATTCAGATATAAAGTAATTGATCATATTGATATTAAATAAAACAGTAAGATTATTTACAATATAGCTGAATTTTATTATAAAATTTAGAATGATATTTAAAAGAATAGTTTAAATTAATTTTGATATGTCGAATTATGTCGACGAAAAATTGTTGACAAAAGTGATTTTTGAGAGTAATATGTATTTATGAATTTTATTTCAACCAAATTTTATCATATTTATTTTTATTTTCTTAATATTTAATTCTGTATGATAGTTTCAAAAGTATTATGAGAAAATTTAAATTATAGTTTACCAAAAGGTTTTTAATTTAATTCTATATTTTTACTGTTTTTATTTTTGTAGAGGAAAAAATTTTTTATGAAAAGCCCCCTTTTCATCTTATTTGTATACCCCTATAATAAAAATACAAATATTAGGTATTTTCCTCTACAGTTAAAATATATATTAAAAAAATTAAGTTACCTATGATAAGTTTCGTTATTGGAGATTTTAAAAGCTCTAAATATTTGCTCTAATAAAAAAATACGTATTAATTGGTGAGGAAAAGTCATTTTTGAAAAACATATAAGCTCATTTGAATTTTTTAATACATTTTCGTATAAACCAAGAGTTCCACCAATTATAAAAGTAATACTACTGAAAGAGTTTAGAGAGATATCTGTAATTTTTTTTGAGAATTCCTCAGATGAAAATTGTTTACCTTTTAAATCTAAAGCTAATACATAAGATCCTTTTTCTATATGTGATAATATGTTATTTGATTCTTTTTGTTTAATTTGATTAATTAATGAATCATTAAGATTATTTGGTAATTTTTCGTCAGGTAATTCAATAATATTTAAATTGCAATACTTTGATAATCTTTTAGAATATTCAGATAATGCATCTTGCAAATATTTTTCTTTTAATTTTCCAACACAAATTATATTTATATGTAACATGTAAATTCTCCTTGATTATGAAATTTTTATAGTTTTTGAGGGTTGAATTCTAGTTGCGACATTTATATCTAATTTTGAAATATCGCGCTTGTTGTTTATTAATTCATCAACTACAGTTTTGTAGGCTAGCTCTGGAAAATTATTTTCTTTGCTTAAATGACCTAGCATTATTGATTGCAAGTTGGCACCAATTAATTTTGAAATTAAATTACCAGCATCTATATTTGATAGATGACCGTTTATTCCAGATATTCTCTGTTTTAAATAATATGGATATCTAGAAAATTTCAAGATTTCTGGGTCATAATTAGATTCTAGTAAAATAAAAGAGCTATCTCGTAAATTTGTTATTATTTCAGGTGTTATATGACCTAAATCTGTTGCGATACTTATTTTTTTATTTTCACTTTTTATATTAAAACCGCAAGGGTCTGCAGCATCATGTGGGATTGAAAATGGATGTAATTGTAGGTCACCAACAGTGAAGTCAATTGAAGATGAAAATAATCGTTGAAGTTTTTTATCGATTTTAGCTGATTGAACAGGCATTGCTGACCAAGTTTTTTCTGTTGCATATACGGGAATATTGTATTTGCTTGAAAGAGTTCCAATGCTTTTTACATGATCTAAATGTTCATGAGTAACTACAATTGCATCAATTTTCTCTATTGGTACATTAATAGAAGAAAGTGCATTTACTATTTTTTTTGCACTTTCTCCTGCATCAATTAAAATATTTGTATTTTCATTTTGAACAAATAAACTATTTCCACTACTTCCACTATATAAACTACAAAAATTTAACATATAATCCGATCCTTTTATTCAGTAACTCTAACTATATTAGCACCTAAATTTCTAAATTTCATTTCAATATTTTCATAACCTCTATCAATATGTTCAAGATTATAAAGCTCTGTTGTACCATTTGCTATAATTCCAGCTATTATAAGAGCAGCACCGGCTCTTAAATCTGTGGCATATACAGGTGCTCCGGATAATGAATTTACACCTTCGAAAAATGCTGTTTTACCTTGAGCAGTAATGTTAGCACCCATTTTATTTAATTCATAGGTATATTGAAATCTTGATTCCCATATATTTTCAGATATTACACTAGTTCCTTCTGCTATTGAAAGAACAACTCCCATTTGAGCTTGTAAATCTGTTGGAAATCCAGGATAAGGCGCAGTTTTTATGTTTGTTTTTGTTGGACGTTTATTACACCAAACTCTAATTTCATCACCAGTATCTTCAACATGGCCACCAATTTCAATAATTTTTGCTGTTAAACAATCTAAGTGTTCACTTACACAATTTTTTAATATGATATCACCTTGTGATGCAACTGCAGCAAGCATAAAAGTTCCAGCTTCTATTTGATCTGGTACTACTGAGTATGATGAACCGCTCTTTAGAGATTTTACACCATTAACCTTTATTATATCAGTTCCTGCACCACGAATGTCTGCTCCAAGTGAATTTAAAAAGTTTGCAACATCAACAATGTGAGGTTCTTTTGCAGCGTTGTCTATTGTTGTTGTTCCTTCGGCAAGCACTGCAGCAAGCATTATATTTATTGTTGCACCAACTGAAACTGTATCCATATAAATAGGAGCGCCAACTAATTTTTCTGCTCGAGCTATAACTTTACCATTTGCAACTTCAATATTTGCACCTAAAGCTTCGAAACCTTTTATGTGCTGGTCTATTGGTCTTGCACCTAATTTGCATCCTCCAGGAAGACCTACTTCAATATCTTGATTGTGACATCTTCCTAATAATGCACCGATTAAATAATAAGATGATCTAAATTTACTTGTCATATCTAATGGAGCTTTGTAGCTTTCTATATTTGAAGTGTCAAATCTTACTGTATTGTTGTCAAGCCATTCTACTTTTGCTCCTAATTTTTCTAATATTTTACATTGTATTTGTACATCACTAATATTTGGTAAATTTTCTACAGTACAAACACCATTTATTAATAGGGTAGCTGGGATAATCGCAACTGCAGCATTTTTTGCTCCGCTGATAGTTACTTCACCATGCAACTTTGTTCCACCTTGTATAACTAATTTTTCCAAATGAATAACCTCCATATATATAATATAAATATATATACCACAAAAAGAATATTTTTACAACCCACAAAATTATATTGTATTAACAATTTATAAGAATTTGATAAATTTGCGTAGTTTACAGATTTTCGAATAATTCAATTAATTTGAATTTGATTTTTATATCTGGAGTGGCATTAGAGTTTGAAATAATTGATAGCTCCTCTTCAGATAAATTTTCTTGAAGGAGTTGCTCTGAGCTCTCGGAAAAGTTAAGATTAGTTGAATCAATTATGCAAAGTGATGGAAACATTACGCACCACCAGTTTTGACCCTTAGCATCTCCAAGTTCAATTTTTAATGCATCATAATATCCTTCTGGTAAAATTATTTCAGAATATTCTTTTGTAGGGAAATAAAAATTCCCAATGAATACGGTAACTGGATAAGTATATCCATTATCAGTTGCTATTTTTTTTGCTAGATTGGTTATATTGTTTTTTTGTGAATTCAAGATTTCCAAGGCATCTTTTTTTGTATTTATATTAGAAAAATATGGTTTCATGTAATCAATAACAGCATCTCTTATTTTATATTTTAAAATTTGATCTTCTGTAGAATCACTATTAGCGACAACATGTAATCTTAAAAAATTATTTGAAATGTTTTTAAACATATTTTTTGAATATGATCTTGCAGAGATAAATATAAATATAGTAATTAATGAAAAAATTAATGATAACTTAAGAAAAAAATTTTTAAATTTACTCATAATACCTCCCGATTAATTGTTAATAATTATAGTATTAACCAATAATTGGAAAATATACATAAGTAAAATGTCGAAAAAAGAAGGGCGATTTAAATTGACATCACTAGACTCTGATGTTAAAATTCGAATATGAAAATAAGGAGGCTTCAGTATGAAGTTAAATAAATATATACAAAAATCATGTTGCTTTTATGCAAGTGACTGGCATTTAACTGTTATGTTATTGCCATACATTAATAATAAGGTACAAGAAAATTGTAGTATATATATGAAATGTGAAAATAATATTGAAGAAAAAATGAATATATTATTAAATAAATTAACTTTAAAAAATAAAAAAAATATAATGAATATTAATTGGGGAAATTTAGTAGCTGAAGATAATATAGATGATAATGAAAAAATATATATTGTATCTGGTAGTGATAAATACATAAAAAATATTAATAATTTGATAGAGCAGTGTTATGATAAGAAAAATTATAATATAAAAATAATAAATTGCTACGAGGTTAGAGATAATGAAGATTTAGGAAAAATAATAAGTGAAAATGGTTACACACAAATTTTAAATACAAAGGGTGAATGTGATATAAAAAATACAGTTTTATAATAAATAAAAAAATAATTATTAATGTGGTTAAATTTGTAATAAAACCGTTGACTATAAGAATAAAATAATATAATATAAAGTAATCAAAAAACATTTTAACATTTAGGAGGATAGAATGGATATGTCATATGAAGAAGCAAAAGCAAAATTACAAGCGCAAAATCAGGAGCAAGTATTAGCCAATTATAGTAGATTAGATGAGAGCACACAAAAAGAATTAAGAGAACAAATTAGCAAAATAGATTTTAAACAATTTAATAAGTTATATGATTCAACAAAGGAAGAGGTTTCTTTTGAAAATGATGTGATTGAACCAATTTCTTATATAGAAGAATCAAAAATATCTAAAGAAGAGCTTAATAAATATTTAACTTTAGGTGAGAATGCAATAAAAAATGGTGAATATTCAGTTGTAACAATGGCTGGAGGTCAAGGAACTAGACTTGGACATAGTGGACCAAAAGGTACTTTTGATATTGGATTAGATTCACATAAATCAATATTTGAAATTTTGGTAGACAATTTAAAATCTGCAAATGAAAAATATAATGTTATTGTGCCTTGGTATATCATGACAAGTAAAGAGAATGATGCACAAACACAAGAATTTTTTGAAAAAAATAATTACTTTGGCTATGATAAAAATAGCATAAAGTTTTTCAAACAAGGAAAATTACCAATGTGTAATGAACAAGGAAAAATTCTTGTTAATGAACAAGGAATTATAAAAGAAGCATCTGATGGTCATGGTGGAATATTTCAATCAATGAAAAGAAATAATATTACAACAGATATGGAAAAAAGAGGAATTAAGTGGGCTTTTATTGGTCCTGTAGACAATGTCCTTGTAAAAATGGTTGATCCAATTTTATTAGGTGTAATGATTGATAAAAATGTTTCTGCCGGAGGTAAGAGTGTTGTTAAAGCAAATCCATCAGAAAAAGTTGGTGTTTTCTGTAAAAGAAATGGAAAACCTGGAGTTGTAGAATATACAGAAATTTCAAAAGAAATGGCAGAAAAAACTGATGCAAATGGAGAATTAGTTTTTGGTGAATCACATATAAATTGTAATATGTTTAGTGTAAAAGCAATTGAAGAAGTTGCAAATAAAAATTTACCTTATCATATTGCACACAAAAAAGCTAGTTATCTTGATGAAAATGGAAATTTAGTTGTTCCAGATAAACCAAATGCTTATAAATTTGAATCATTTATTTTTGATGCGTTTGATATGCTAGACGATATGGCAATTTTAAGAGTAAAAAGAGAAGAAGAATTTGCACCTGTAAAAAATGCAGAAGGAACAGATAGCCCAGAAACAGCAAGAGCTTTATATAAAAAATTTTATAATATAAAATAATAATAGATGTAGTAAGGTAATCTAGAAAATAAACTAATTTATTTTTAAAGATTGCCTTTTTTACTTTACAAATAAGAATATAAAAATTAAAATGTAAGAGTAAAATAAAAGTTACAAGGAGGAGAAAATGAATTATTTAGAAAAATATAATGAATGGTGTACAAGTTCAATTTTTGATGAAGATACAAAAAATGAATTAAAAAATTTAAAAAACGAAAATGAAATAAAAGATAGATTTTATAAGAACTTAGAATTTGGTACTGCAGGATTAAGAGGAATAATTGGTGCTGGTACAAATAGAATGAATAAATATACTGTAACTCAGGCTACACAAGGATTAGCAAATTATATAAAGAAAAATCATGGAGAAAATAAGGGAGTTGCAATTGCATATGACTCAAGAAATATGTCTATTGAATTTAGTAAATGGACTGCATTATGCTTGAATGCAAATGGAATTAAAACATATCGTTTTGAATCTTTAAGACCTACTCCAGAATTATCATTTGCTTTAAGACATTTAGGTTGTATTGCTGGAATTGTAATTACTGCAAGCCATAATCCAGCTGAATATAATGGATATAAGGTTTATTGGGAAGATGGAGCACAAATTGTTGCACCTGTTGATAAAGAAATTATGAATGAAGTTAAAGCAGTAACTGATTTTTCAGAAATAAAGGACATTACTTTAGAAGATGCAAAAAAATCAGGATTATACAATGAAATTGGTGAAGAAGTTGATAATGCATATATTGATGAATTAAAGAAATTAGTTTTAAATGAAGATATAATTAGAAAAGTTCAAAAAGATTTAAAAATAGTATATACACCATTACATGGAACAGGTAATTTACCAGTTCAAAGAATTTTAAAAGAAATAGGATTTGAAAATGTTTATGTTGTTCCAGAACAAGAAAAACCAGATGGAAATTTTTCGACAGTAACATATCCTAATCCAGAAGATAAAAAAGCTTTTGCTTTGGCACTGGATTGGGCACATAAAGTTGATGCAGATATAGTACTTGCAACAGACCCAGATGCTGACAGATTGGGTATTTATGCAAAAGATACAAAAACTGGTGAATATATGTCTTTTACAGGAAATATGTCTGCATTATTAATTGCAGAATATGAATTATCTCAAAAAAAGGCAAAAGGAATTTTACCACAAAATGGAGCATTAATAACTACAATTGTTTCATCAAATATGGCTTCTGCAATTGCAAAAGAGTATGATGTAAAATTAATTGAAGTTTTAACAGGCTTTAAGTACATAGGAGAGCAAATAAAATTATTTGAAAAAACAAAAGAAAATGAATATGTATTTGGATTTGAAGAAAGTTATGGTTGTTTAATTGGAACACATGCAAGAGATAAAGATGCAATTGTTGCAGTTATGGCGCTATGTGAAGCCGCAGCTTATTATAAAAATGAAGATTTAACTTTATGGGACCAAATGATCAATATTTATGAAAAATATGGATATTATAAAGAAGGTCAAATTGCAATTACAATGAAAGGAATAGATGGAGCAGAAAAAATAAAAGCTATATTGGAAAACTTAAGAAAAAATCCACCAAAAACTTTAGCAAATTATGATGTTATTGAAACAAGAGATTACGAAAGTGGAGTAATTCAAAATTGTTTAACTCAAGAAAAAAGCACAACAGGGTTACCAAAATCCAATGTTTTATATTATGACTTACAAGATAATGCATGGTGTTGTGTAAGACCATCAGGAACAGAGCCTAAAATTAAATTTTATATAGGGGTAAAAGGAAATAGTTTAGAAGATGCAGACAAAAAGCTAGAAGAATTAACTGATGCAGTAAAAAAGTTCGAAAAATAAATTAAAAATTTAATAGAGAAATTATTTAAATCAAAAGTATAATTTAATAGTTAGATATATATTTAGTAAAGTATAAAAAAATAAAAAGAAGCACTTAAGAAAAGTGCTTCTTTTTTGAAAATGTTTTAAAAGACAAACCAAGGAACCGCCTCGCTCAGAGGTATATCTTTTCGATATTCTTGGTTTAAAGTTGAAAGCGGATACTCGGAGCTTCTTGTTGATCTGTTACCACTTGCTAAATAGAAAGTCTGACCCTCTGAATGAAGAACTTTCATCGTTGCAGCCAAATCTGAAATTCCACAACAAGGTTTTGAACCTGTTCGTTCCATATTTTTTCCTTCTGTTGCGTTGGAATAACATCCGAGTGCTTTTGAATCGGTGCATACCAATTTATAGGCTGTTGGAAGACTTACATTTTGCGAATCAATAATGCGATTCATTAATGTTGCAAGGAAAAGTATATATTCAAGAACCTCTCCAAGTCTCAAACCATTAAATCTTCCGATTGCTTCAAGCTGATTGTAACTGAAACCAGTTAAAGGGATTCTTCCTGCTTCAAATGACAGTAAAATATTTGTTCCACAGTATCGATTAAAGTCTTTTGGAAGTGAAGGTGAGTAAATTGAAACATTAAATTCTTCTATTGTGGACTTCAAAGCAATTTTTAAATTTTTTCGGAATTCTCTTTCTTTGTTATTATTTCCAGAATATTTCAGAATTCGTTTATACGAGTTGTCTGTTGACTTTGGAACAAGAATAGATTTAATTTTACTTATTGTTGACATGCCACTCTCAGGTAAAAATACGGAAAGCCTTTTAAGGCATTCGGTTGTGTACTCATCAGAAAAATTCTCGGGAAATTCGGCCTCTAAAAGAGCCTTTAACATTTCAGGAATAACTGATTTCGATGTTGCCTTTGGCTGGTCGTTTTCGTCAAAATGAACGAAAAATTCATGACCATTAAGTACATAGCGTGATTCCTCATTCAAAATATCAAAGATCTTGTCAGTTAAACTTCCGACAAACATTCTTCCAACGTAGTCTCCAAGGACATTTTCAATTGCGTTTCTTGATAACATAATTCTGACCTCCAATGATGTTATTTTCGATATATTATCAAATTAAATGTAACACATAATGTGCATATTATTAATTTTAACATATTATGTAAATAATTACAAGTAGAATTAAAAAATAGTTGTATTTAATTTATGATAAAAAACGAGGTTGATTAAAAAAAATGATTGTGATAAAATTCAAGTGTATAAAGAAATATAAATAATATTTTACAAAAGCAAAGTGGAGATGATTTATTTTGAAATATAACAAAACTATGATGCAATATTTTGAGTGGTATTATCCAGAAAATTGCACTTTATGGTATAGGATAAAAAAAGATGCACAAAATTTAAAGAATTTAGGAATTAATATGGTATGGTTGCCACCTGCATATAAGTGTGCTTCTGGTATTCATGATGTTGGATATGGAGTTTATGATTTATATGATTTAGGTGAATTTGATCAAAAAGGTACAGTTCCAACAAAATATGGTCTTAAAGATCAATATTTGGAAGCAATTGAGGCTTTACATAGATGTGATATAAAAGCAATTGCAGATGTAGTTTTTAATCAAAAAATGGGGGCAGATGAAACTGAAGATGTAATTGCTTGTGAAGTCTATATGAATGATAGAAATGTTATATCTGGAGAGCCATATAATATTTTAGCATGGACAAAATTTAATTTTAATAATAGAAGTAATAAATATTCTGATTTTAAATGGAATTGGACACATTTTCATGGTGTAGATTGGGATGACCGAGGCAAAAAAAGTGCAATTTTTAAATTTTATGGAAAAAATTGGGATAATGATGTAGATAAAGAAAATGGAAATTTTGATTATCTAATGGGAGCTGATGTTGACTTGAATAATGTTGACGTAGTTGAAGAGCTTAATAATTGGGGAAAATGGTATTTAAAATTTTGCGATTTAGATGGATTTAGATTAGATGCCATAAAACATATGAGAGAAAGTTTTTTCAAAAACTGGGTTGATAATATGCAAAACAGTTCCGATAAAGATTTATTTTTTGTTGGTGAATATTGGAATAATAATATTGATATTTTATGCAATTATTTAAATAAAAGTAATCAAAATATGTGTTTATTTGATGTACCACTTCATTACAATTTATATAATGCTTCAAATAGTGGTGGAAATTATGATATGAGAAAAATATTTGATGGAACACTTGTACAAGCTATGCCTAATAATGCTGTTACTTTTGTTGATAATCACGATACTCAAATGGGACAAGCGTTACAATCTGAAATACAAGGATGGTTTAAACCGTTAGCATATGCTCTAATTTTACTTAGGGAGTCTGGAGTTCCATGTATTTTTTATGGTGATTATTATGGAACACACGGAAATTCAGATTCATCAATAAAAACTAAAATTAATCCAATATTATTTGCAAGGAAATTGTATGCTTATGGAAAACAAATTGATTATTTTGATGATGAACATATTATTGCTTGGGTAAGAGAAGGCGATAAAGAGCATAAAAATTCTGGATTAGTTGTTATAATGAGTGATAATGCAGGAGGTTCAAAAGCTATTAATGTAGGACAAAATTTAGCAAATTGTGTATTATCAGATATAACTGGAAATATGAAAGAAAATGTTTATGTTGATAAAGATGGAAATGGTATTTTTTATTGTAATGGTGGAAGTGTTTCTGTCTGGGCTAGAAAATAGATTAAAATTATATAGTTATTAAAAAATTAATTAAAGGGTTTATGAGTTCCTATAAAAAACTTAAATTTTATTATATAAGGAATGAATTTAATGGATATATTACAAATTATAGCTGATGAATTAAATGTTAAATATAAGCAAGTTGAAAATGCAGTAAATTTAATTGATGAAGGAAATACAATTCCTTTTATAGCTAGATATAGAAAAGAAGTTACTGGCGGATTGAGTGATGAAGATTTAAGAATATTATATGAGAGACTAAATTATTTAAGAAATCTTGAAAACAGAAAAGAAGAAGTAAAAAATTCTATTGAAGAGCAAGGAAAACTTACAGATGAGATAGTGAATGCATTACAAAATGCTAAAATTTTAGCTGAAGTTGAAGATATTTATAGACCATACAAGCAAAAAAAGAGAACAAGAGCTACTGTTGCTAAGGAAAAGGGACTAGAGCCACTTTCAGAAGCTTTAATTAATCAAGACAATAAAGTTTCTATAGAAGAAATTGCAAAGAAATTTATTGATCCAGAAAAAGGTGTTGAAACAGTTGAGGATGCCATAGCTGGAGCTAAAGATATTATAGCTGAAAATATTTCTGATAATCCAACATACAGAAAAGAAATAAAAAGATATTGCTATAGGGATGGGGTTATTGCTACAGAAGTAAACGAAAAAGATGAGAAAGAAGATAAAGCAACATATCAAATGTATTTTGACTTTAATGAAAAAGTTAATAGAATTCCAAGTCATAGGATTTTAGCTATAAATAGAGCAGAAAAAGAAAATGCTATAAAATTAAAAATTCAAAAACCAGAAGAGAATATTATTGATTTTATTGAAAGAGATGTTATAAAAGATAAAAACAGTAATTATGCAAATATTCTTGAAGATACTGTTGAAGATAGTTTTAAAAGATTAATTGAACCATCTGTTGAAAGAGAAATAAGATCAGATTTAACAGAAAAGGCTGAGGAAAAGGCTATAAAAGTTTTTGGACAAAATGCAAAACAATTATTAATGGGAGCTCCACTTAAAGGTTTGACTGTTATGGGATTTGATCCTGCATATAGAACTGGATGCAAAATTGCTGTTATTGATGAAACTGGTAAATTATTGGCAACAACAACTGTATATCCTACAGAGCCACAAAATAAAGTTGAAGAAGCAAAAAAAGAGCTAAAATCTTTAATAAAAAAATATAATATAAATATGATTGCAATTGGTAATGGAACTGCATCAAGGGAATCTGAAAAGTTTGTTGCCGATATGATTTCAGAAATTGACCAAGAAGTATATTATGCTATAGTTAGTGAGGCAGGAGCTTCTGTATATTCAGCTTCTAAGCTGGCTACTGAAGAATATCCTGATATAAATGTTTCATTAAGAGGGGCAATATCAATAGCTAGAAGATTACAAGATCCTTTAGCAGAACTTGTAAAAATAGATCCAAAAGCTATTGGAGTTGGTCAATATCAACATGATGTTAATCAAAAGAAACTAGCAGAAAGTCTTGCAGGCGTAGTAGAAGATGCAGTTAATGAAGTCGGAGTTGATGTAAATACTGCTACTCCATCTTTATTATCATATGTTTCTGGAATTAATAAAACAATTGCGAATAATATTGTTAAATATAGAGATGAAAATGGAAAAATAATGGAGAGAAAAGAGCTACTAAAAGTTCCAAAATTAGGAAAAGTTGCTTTTGAACAATGTGCAGGGTTTATAAGAATTTTTGATGGAAAAAATCCACTTGAAATAACAGCTGTTCACCCAGAAAGTTATGAAAAGGCAGAGCAATTGTTAGAAAATATTGGGTATAAAAAAGAGGATTTAAAAGATTTAGAAAAATTAAAAGATATCAAATTAAAATTAAGTGGTGTAAATATAAAAGATATGTCACAAAAATTAGAAATTGGAGAAATGACATTAAAAGATATTATTGATGAGCTTTCAAAACCTGGAAGGGACCCAAGAGATGAAATGCCTAAGCCAATACTTCGTTCTGATGTATTAAAATTTGAAGATTTGAAGGAAGGTATGGTATTAAATGGAACAGTAAGAAATGTTATTGATTTTGGTGCTTTTGTTGATATTGGAGTAAAACACGATGGCTTAGTTCATATATCTGAATTGAGCGAAAATTATATTAAAAATCCATCAGATGTTGTTTCAATTGGTGATATTGTAAAAGTAAAAGTTATTAAAATTGATAATGATAGACAGAAGGTTAGTCTTAGTATGAAGATTTAAGGTAGCCGTTACCAAAACAAAAAAAGGTTTGAATTTTATTCAAACCTTTTTTGTTTATTCATCTTCGCTTCTTAATTTTTCAGCATTGGCTGCTGCTGCTAAGTTGTCTATTAAGTCATCTAAGTTTCCGTTTAGAAAGTCGTCCATTTGGAAGATGCTCATTCCTATTCTGTGGTCTGTTATACGACCTTGTGGATAGTTGTATGTTCTTATTTTTTCACTTCTGTCACCACTACCAACTTGTGATTTTCTGCTGTTTTCTATTGCTGCATCTTGTTTGGCTTTTTCTATTTCGTATAGTCTTGATTTTAATAGTTTCATTGCATAATCTTTATTTTGAAATTGAGATCTTTCAGTTTGACATTCTGCGATAATTCCTGTTGGAATGTGAGTTAATCTTACGGCTGATGAAGTTTTATTGATATGTTGTCCTCCGGCACCTGATGCTCTAAAAACATCCATTTTTATATCTGCTGGATTTATTTCAATTTCGACATCTTCAACTACTGGAAGAACAGCTACTGTTGCAGCTGATGTATGTATTCTACCACTGCTTTCTGTGTCTGGAACTCTTTGAACTCTATGTGTTCCACTTTCGAATTTTAATCTACTATATGCACCTTTTCCAGTTATCATAAATGAAATTTCTTTATAACCACCTAATCCGGTTTCATTTTCATTTAAAACTTCTAATTTCCAGTGTTTTCTTTCTGCATACATTGAATACATTCTAAATAATGTTCCTGCAAATAGTGCCGCCTCGTCTCCACCTGTTCCTGCTCTGATTTCACAGATAATGTTTTTGTCATCATCTGGATCTTTAGGAATTAATAAAAGTTTTAGCTCTTCTTCTAGTTTTGGTAGTTTTTCTTTACAGTCTAAATAATCCATTTCAGCTAAATCTTTTAGCTCTGGGTCATTTAACATTTCTTTTGCTTCATCTAATTGTTGTTTTACTTTTTTATATTCACGATATTTTAAAACAATTGGCTCTAAATCAGCGTGCTCTTTCATATAATTTTTCCATTCTGTTTGAGCAGCTATTATTTCAGGGTCACTTATTTTTTTTGTTAAATCTTCATATTTTTTTTCAACATCATCAAGTTTTTGAAACATAAATAATTACTCTCCTCTTTTATAAAATTAATAAATTGAAGTTTAAATTTTTATTTAAACTTCAAATTTATTATTTATGCATTTAATTGTTTTACTAATTCTTCTACATCGATTCCGTGTACATCACAGGCTTCTTCTAATGTTTCAGCTTGAGATGCAGGGCAACCTAAACAATGCATTCCTGCTTCTAATAAAAGTGAAGCTTTTTCAGGACATTCTTGTAATAAATCTCCTATTTTTGTATCTTTGTTAATAGTCATAATTGTTACCAACCTTTCTTTTTATTTAAACAGTAATAATATTTTATCACAAATTTTGTTAAAAGTATAGACAAAATCAAAAAAATGTTATATTATTACACAAGTTGTTACAAATATTATTATAATTTTAATTCTAAAAAATTCAAAAAGATTTAATTCAAAAATCTAAAAAAATTTCCAAGTAACAAAATTAAATAGAAAGAGGTGGTTTAATATTGATTTATTAGATTTATTTTTTGTGGTTTTATTATTTAATTTATTTGTAATTTTTAGCTCTATTTATAATAAATTTGAATGCAAATATTCTAAAAATAAACAGGGAGAAAAATTAAAAATAAAAAAACAGACTTTTAGGGAGGATGAATAAAATTAAAAAAATACTTATTTTAATTTGTAGTTTTATTTTAGATATTTTAGGTATTTTTATTTTTAAAGATATTTTTTATGCCAAAAAAATAATAATTAAATATGCAATAAATCCATTTGATATTTGTGAAAAACAGCCACAATTATGGAATAATATTAAATTACTATTTATTTTTTCATATATAATTTCCTCAATAATTATTAGTAATAATATATTTAAAATAATAAAAAATATAAAAGAAAATAATGAAAAAAATTCAAAGAAAAATAATAATTATTATAATAAAAATAATCAAAAAAATATTAGAAAAAATAAAATAACGAAAAACAGAAAAAAATTAAAAAATAATATAAATATAATAAATTTGGATGAAAATTATGAAAAAAAATTAGAAATATGTGTTGGAAAAATACCAGAAATAAATGAAAAAATATATATTCCAGAAAAGGGATTATATCAAAATATATTAATAACAGGAACAATAGGAACAGGGAAAACAAGTAGTGCAATGTATCCATTTACAGAACAATTAATTGAATATGAAAGTGAAAATTATGGTAAAAAAATAGGAATGCTAATATTAGATGTAAAAGGAAACTATTTTAATCAGGTAAGAAAATTTGCATATAAATATAACCGATTGGACGATGTAATTGTAATTGAATTAGGCGGAAAATATAAATATAATCCATTAAATAAACCTAATTTAAAAGCAAGTGTTTTAGCTAATAGACTAAAAATAATTTTAGAGCTATTTTCGGGAAAAACAACAGAGTCGTATTGGATAGACAAATCCGAACAAATCTTATGTGAGTGTATAAAATTTTGCAGATTATATAATGATGGATATGTGAATTTTGAGGAGCTTCATAATTTAGTAACAAATCAAAATTATTATATTGAAAAAATAGAAATTGTAAAAAAATTATTTCAAAAAAATAAATTCTCTAAAGAAGAATGTTATGATTTATTAACTTCAATTACTTTTTTCGAAAAAGAATTTTATAAATTAGATTCAAGAACAATGTCAATTTTAAAGTCAGAAATTACAAGAATAACAAATTGCTTTATATCAGATTATCAAGTATCTAAAACATTTAACCCCACACAAATTGAACAAAATTTTTACGGTTTAGAGGAAATATTATCAAAAGGAAAAATTGTTGTTTTAAATATGAATATTGCAGAATATAAAAATTTATCAAAAATAATTGCTGCATATTTAAAATTAGATTTTCAATCTGAAGTTTTATCTAGGCTTGCACAAAATAATAAAAATAAAACAAGACCAGTTGCATTTATTTCTGATGAATATCACGAATATATTACTGAAACAGATGCGGATTTTTTTGCACAAAGCAGGGAAGCAAAATGTATTAATATTGTTGCAACACAAAGTTATACTTCATTATTAAAAACATTAAACGATGAATCAATTTTAAAAGTTGTAATTCAAAATTTAATTAATAAAATTTGGTTTAGAACTGATGATACATATACAATTGAAGAGGTTCAAAAACAGATTGGTAAAGAAGAAAAAGAAAAAATATCTAAAAGTATATCGGAAAATGCAAAAGAAACTAAATACTCATATGTTACGAAAACATTTAAATCTACAGATTCTAATATTTCAGAAAGTATTAGCTCTACATATGAAAAAGATTATGTTTTTGATACAAAATTTTTTACACAAGAATTAGAAACATTTGTTGCTTTGGCATTTTTATCTAACGGAAATAAAATAATAAAACCACAAAAATTAAAATTAATTCCATATTTTAAGAAAGGTTGTGATGACAATAGTTAAAAAAATTTTATATGTTTTAAGTATTATTTCAATTTTTATAATAATTATTTCAACAAAATCGTATGCAGCATATCCAAAATTAATTTCAACTTTACAAGACGCATTTGAATCAATACAAACATGGTTATTAGCACTAGCAACTCCAGCTGCAGGAATTTCGATAGCGACTGGTGCTTTTATGAAAAAATTTAGTTTTGGCGATGATGAAAAAATAAGAACAGGTAAGAAATTAATAAGAACTGCACTAATTTCATATGTATTCATAATTTTATTAAGATTAATATTAACAACAATATCTAATTTATTATCAAGTTAGGATGTGAGAATTTGGATAGTACAAGTATTATAAATGTTATAACACAAACAATAAATACTTTATTTAAAAACTTATTTTCATCTATTGATAATAATATTTATGCTACTTTAGATGATATAACTTTTATAGGAAGTGATATATTAAATGATAATTTTAGTGCTAAGGTATTAGGAACGAGTACTACTACAGGAATAATAATTATAGCAAATGCTTTGTTAATTGGACTTACAATATATTATGCGACTAAGTTTTTATTTTCTAATTATACAATGACACAAATTGAAAAACCATATCAGTTTATTTTTAAAATTTTAATTATTACTGTATGTGTTAATTGTTCATATTTTATTTGTGAACAAGTGTTAAATATAAATTATTTAATATCTGGTTCAATTAGAGAAGTTGGTGAAAGAGTTTTAAATACCAACATTAGTTTTGAAGAGCTAATATTACGAATTAATTCAGTAATATTAATTGATGATTCATTAAATATTTTTTCATTTGATGGAGTTATAAAAAGTTTTACTTCAATTAGTTTATTAAATTTGTTATTTTCATATGCATTAAGATATGTAATTATAAAAGTTTTTGTTTTATTAACACCATTTGCTATAATAACATTATTAAATAATTCCACAATGTGGATATTTAAATCATGGATGAAATCCGTAATTACATTATTATTTGTGCAGTCATTTGTTTCTATTATTTTACTCGTAATTTTTTCAATGACATTTTCAATGGGAGATACATTTTCAAAATTAATTTATATAGGATCAATTTATGCGTTGATAAAGGCAAATTCATTATTAAGACAAATAATTGGAGGAATAACTACAGAAGTGTCTGGAGGAATATCTGGAATAAAAAGTTTATTAAAATAACAATTATATTTTGAACAATATAATTGCTCGTATAGAGGTTTATGGGTAACCATTTAAAAATCCAAATATATTTATAAGGAGAGAATAGTTAAAATATTTTTATATTTTAATTTGTGAAAAAATGAAATTTATATTTCCACAAAATTACAAATTTAATAATAAGATATTAGGTGTATTTGATTATAGTACAGCTATAATTAATATCGTATGGTATGTTTTTGTATACATTATAATTAATTTTATATTTAATAATTTAAAAATAAAAATATTTGTATTTATATTATTAGCATTTCCATTTTTTCTTTTTTCTGTGATAGGATTTAATCATGAAAATATTGTGGATGTAATAAAATATATAATTAAATATTTTAAAAATAGAAAATTGTATTTATATAAATAAAAAAATGTATTGAATTTGAAAGTAAAATTCAATACATTCTTTTTATTCTTTTGGTAATTCATATTTACTATTTTTTTCTTTTTGTTTAAATAGTGTTATTTTATTTCCAATTGTTTGAACTAAAGTTGAATTAGTGAGATTTGAAATTTCTATTCCTAAATTTTTTGCTGTATCTGGGGCTGTTTCTAGTACATGAATTTTTATTAATTCACGGGCATCTAATGCATCAGATAGTTGTTGAATTAAATTTTCTGATATTCCAGATTTTCCTATTTGAAATATTGGTTCAAGTGTATTAGCTAAACTTCTTAAATAAGCTCTTTGTTTACTTGTCATAATAATTTTCCTTTCATTTTATAATACAACAATTTTACAACAAAAATTACAAAATTGCAAGAAAAACATAATATGTAGATAGAGCAAAAAATAATTCAATTGCAAGTAAAAGTGTAAATTTTATGTGAAGAATTAGTGAAACCGTAGATTTTAAGAAATTAAGATGATATATTAATAATAAGTTTTTTATTAGGAGGGATTATTTTGATTGAGCTTAAAAATGTGACAAAAAAATATGGAAATTTTAAAGCTGTAGATAATATCAGTTTCAAAATTGAAAAGGGCGAAGTAGTAGGTTTTTTAGGACAAAATGGTGCAGGAAAAACAACAACAATGAAAATGATAACTGGATTAATTGAACCAACTAATGGAGAAATTTTTATTGAAGGTGAGAAAATTTCTAGAAAATCAAGAAAATGTATTGGATATATGCCAGAAAATACTCCGTTATACCAGGAATTAACTGTAAAAGAGTTTATTGACTATATGGCAGAGCTAAAAGGATTAAAAAGACAAGAGCGTAAACAGCAAGTTAAAAAATTAATAACAGATTTAGGTCTAGCAGATGTTGAAAATAAACTTATTAGAAATATTTCAAGAGGATATAAGCAAAGAGTAAGTTTATCAGGAGCTTTGATTGGAAATCCAGATATATTAATTTTAGATGAGCCGACAGTTGGATTAGATCCAAAACAAGTAATTGAAATAAGAAATTTAATAAAATCATTAAGAAAAAATCATACAGTTTTCATAAGTTCACATATTTTGTCGGAGATCAGTCAAATGTGTCAAAAAGTAATTATTATTAATAAAGGAAAAGTTGTTGCTATAGATACTCCTAATAATTTGGAAAATAAAATTGCAAGAAATAGTATAGTTATAAATATTGAAGATCCAAATGAAAATATAGAAAAAATTAAAGAAAAGATACCTGAAATTATTGAAATAAAATTCATAAATAAATTAGAAAAAGATATAAAACAATATGAAATATTTGTAAAAGAAAATGCTGATATAAGAAAAAAATTATTTGAAATACTTCCACAGGAAAATATATCAATATTAGAGCTAAAAAATTCGGAAGTTGGATTAGAAGAGGCATTTATTAAATTGATAGAATCTGAAGGAGGAAATAAAGATGTGGGCAATAGTTAAAAAAGAGTTTAAGACAATTTTTTATTCCCCAATGGGGTATATAGTTGTAGCAATGTTTTTAATAGTATATAGTACAATTTTTTATGCTACGGCTATTGCAAGTGGAAGCGTTGATTTGAGTTCAACATATTATTGGACAGCTGTATATGGTTTACCATTTATAATGGCTATATTGACAATGAGATCATTTGCAGAAGAAAAAAGTAAGGGAACAGATCAATTATTAGAAATTTCGCCCAAAAGTATTTTTTCAATAGTTATGGGAAAATTTTTATCAATGGTAGGTGTAATATGTGTTACTTTGATAATATCATTTATGTATTATTTTATATTACTTAAATTTGGAAATCCTGATATAAAGCTGGTTTTAATAACAATGATTGGATTTATTCTACTTAGTATGGCTTATATTTCTTTTGGAATGCTTGCTTCAAGTTTAACAGAAAATCAGGTAATTGCAGCAATTGTTACATTAGTATTCTCATTAATACCATTATTTGTATCATATGGAGATGGAATTTTTTCTAATTTGGCATTAATAAATTTATTTCAAAAATTCCCTACAAATGTTATATCACTTAAGGAAATAGTAGGGTTACTATCATTTACAATTATGTGTATTACGATCACGATAATTGTAATACAAAGAAAAAAATGTTTAAAATAGATAGGAGTGAATAATTTTGAAAAATGCATTAGAAGTATTAAAGAAAAAATGGCTTAAAGATACATCTTTAACATTGCTTTTGATTGCAATAATAGTTGCAATATATTTTGAGGTTAATGTTTTAGTTGATAAGTTGAATGTTCCAGATATAGATTTAACAAAATCACAAATATATTCTTTATCAAATGAAACAAAAGATAAAATAAAGGGTATTGACAAGGAAATTGATATTTTATTAATAAATATGCAAAATTATGATTATGTAACAGAATATGCAGATAAATATGTGGCAGAAAATCAAAATATTAAAATTGAAAGAATTGACAACTTGGCATCAAGAACAGATATAATGTCTAAGTATAATATGGAATCTTCAGATTCTGGAATTGTTGTAAAGTGTGGTGAAAAAGAAAAAAGAGTTACAATAAGTGATTTATATACATATGAATATACAAATAATTCATATGAAGAAGTTAATATAACAGAAGAAGCTTTAACAAATGCAATTTTAGATGTTACGACAGAAAATAAACCTAAAATATATTTATATAATGTACATAGCTCATATGGGGAAAAATATTTTACAACTCTATCTGAGGGAATAAAGAATGATGCAAATGAATTCGAGTTTTTAGATTTATTAAAAACAGGAAAAATACCAGAAGATTGTAAATGTTTAATAATTCCTACTTTATCAGAAGATATTTCAGATGAGGAAAAATCATATTTAGTAGATTATATAAATAATGGTGGTAATATAATATTATTAGAGGATCCTAATGTATTAAATGCTAATACACCTAAATTTCAAAGTGTTATTGATATGTATGGATTTTCAGTTTCAAATGGTGTTGTAATGGAACAGGATGATGATAAAATGATTCATAACATGCCTGGATTTGTAATTACAGATGTTGATACAAATACTAGTATAACTAAAAATTTGAATATGAATGTTACAATGTGTTTAATGGATCCAGGAAAAATAGAATTTAAAGATTCTGAAACATTAAATCAATTAGGTGTATCATATGAGACAATTGCTAAAGCAAGTCAAACAGCGTTTTTAAGAGCAGACTTAAATAATACAGAATTATCAAAAGGCGAAAATGATCAAGATGCATCGGAAGCAATATTAGGTGCATTAGTTACTAAAAAAGTTAATGATGAAAAAACATCTAAATTAATAGTATACTCTAATGCGATTTTCTCAACGAATATGTCTATATCTATGAGTAATAGTACAATGAGTGCAATTAGTTTTTATAATAATGAAGATATGATAGTTAATTCTGTAAATTATTTAACTGAAAAAGAAAATTCTATAACAATAAGAAAAAAATATGGTGATACGGTTAAATTTACAGTTACAGAAAAAGAAAGTAAAAATATTATTAAAATAATATATGGAGTACCATTTTTAATTATATTAGTTGGATATATTGTTTGGAGAATTAGAAGAAATAAAAAATAAAATTATTATATATGAATATAAAAAAATCCTTCTCATAAATTTTATGAGGAGGATTTTTTATGCTGAAAGTAATTTGTACTTTAATTGGAACATTTATAGGTGCGGGATTTGCATCTGGAAAAGAAATATATTTATTTTTCTTTAAGTACAATATATATGGCATATTGGGAATTGTTATATCAGTAATGTTTATGGGATATATTATATATAAGACTTTAAACATTTCTAGAAATTATAATATTTTTAGTTATAATAATTTTTTGGATTATATGATAAAAAATAAATTAATAAAAATAATATTAATAAATATTATAGATATTTTTTTAATAATATCATTTTGCATCATGGTTTCTGGTTTTTCTGCATTTATGTATCAAGAGTTTAATATAAATATAATTATTGGGTTTATTTTTATGTTAATGTGTTCATATTGTGCATTCAAAAAACATTCAACAGGTGTTATTAAAATTAACAATATATTAATACCAGTAATAGTTTTTATTATTTTTTTTATTGTAATAAAAAAGATAAATTTATATGAGTTGAATTTTTTTAACAATGTAAATTTAAAAACATTTAATTTTAATGAGTGGAAAATTAATAATTTTAAATTTTTAATTTTTAGTATTTTATATGCAAATTATAATTTATTAACAATAATTCCAATAGTAATTACTATGTCAAATGTTACAAAAAAGAAGAAAGAAATAAAATATATTTCAGTAATTTGCTCAATAGTTATTTTTGTTTTGTCAATGTCAATTTTTGCAATTTTGGCTCAGTCAAATTTTGATATAAGTAATTTAGAAATGCCAGTTGTTTTTATTGTAGGCAAATATGGAATATTTTATAAATATATGTATTGTCTTGTTGTTGGGATTGCTATTTTTACTACAGCAATTTCAGTAGGATATGGATATTTGCAAAATTACGAAAGTAATAAGAAGGAATATGATAAAAGAATATTTTTACTAATGGTTTGTTCAGTAATAGCAATACCAATTGGATTTTCAAAATTAATTGAGTTATTATATCCTATTTTTGGGGGGATAGGTTTGATACAGTCAATATATATAATAAAAAAAAGAAAAGATATTTAAAAAATATCTTTTCTTTTTTTATTATGGTGAGCCAGGAGGGAGTCGAACCCCCGACACCAGGCTTAGAAGGCCTGTGCTCTATCCAACTGAGCTACTGACCCATAACATAATTAGTATATTATCACATGATTTAGTATTTGTCAATGAAAATAGATAAAAAATTTCAACATTTTTTTACACATGGTTACAATTCACTATTTTTAATAATGTATTCTGAAGATAATATATAATTGTAAAGTGTATAAAAATTTATAGTGCACTTAATATTGAAGGAAATATATTATTTTGTTTAATTATTGAAATAAATAAACTGCATATTTTTATATCTCACAAATAATATTAAATATAGAAATTTGAAAGGAGAAGTAATTTAATTAGTAAATTTTTAATTAAATTATGTTATAGATAATGGAAGAAATATTAAGAACATCTTTACTAGGATTATTTTTTGGTACATTTGGAACTACGTTAGGAGGAATTATTGGAATTAATTTTAAGAATCCATCTAATAAAATTTTAAGTTTTATACTTTCATTAGCTTCTGGTTTGATGATTGCTGTTGTTTGTTTTGAATTAGTTCCAGAGGCTACAAATATTAGTAATATTCCAACTGCAATTTTAGGAATAATTGCTGGTATTATTATGATGATTTTTTGTGATATTTTTGTAGAAAAAAAGTTTAATAATAAAAAAATAAAAGGTAATAGTTTATTAAAAACAGGTATTGTAGTAAGTATTGGATTAGCAATACATAATATACCAGAAGGGTTAGCAATTGGAACAGGTTTTGAAGCATCTATGAAACTGGGATATTCGTTGGCAATAGCAATTGCAATACATGATATACCAGAAGGAATATCAATGGCTGCACCAATGAAAAAAGGTGGTTTAAAATCTGGAAAAATACTTTTTTATGTAATATTGTCTGGTGTTACAACAGGACTTGGAGCTTTTGTAGGGGCTATAGTTGGGAATATCTCGCAAAAAGTAATTGCTGTGTGCTTAGCTCTGGCAGCTGGTGCAATGTTATATATTGTTTCAGGAGAACTCACTCCAGAATATAATAAATTATATAGTGGAAAAATGTCTTCAATTGGAAATATGATTGGATTTATTTTGGGATTAATTGCGACACAAATATGAATGTGATAAATGTGAAAAAATAATTTAAGATTTAAGTAATAAATAATAAAAAACTATTTAAAAAAATCCTGATTGCTGTTATAATATGGAAAGCTAAAAAATTCAATTAGTGGGCTAGGAGGATAATAATGAAAATAATGTTTGTATGTACCGGAAATACTTGCAGAAGTGCAATGGCAGAGGGCTTGGCCAAAAAGATAATAAAAGAAAAAAAATTAGATATCGAAGTTTATTCAGCTGGAATTTTTGCAATGGATGGTGAACATGCATCATACAATTCCGTTGCAATAATGAAAGAATATGATGTGGACCTAGCTTTACATACTGCAACAAGTATAGAAAACTCAGAAATAGAAAAAATGGATTTAATATTATGTGCAACAAAAAATCATAAAGCACAATTAATATCAAAATACAGTGATGAAAAAGAAAAAATTTTTACAATGAAAGAATATGCAGGACTAGATAATAATGGACAAGATATGGATATATCAGATCCATGGGGATATAACATGAATACATATAGAATGTGTGCAGCAGAAATTAGTCTTTGTGTAGATAAAATAATTGAAAAATTAACAATAAATAATAAAATTATAAAAAATGAATAAAAAAAGATAACAAAAAATTCATATTAAAATAAATAATGAAAGGATAGATAAAATGCAAGATTTATTAGAGAGTTTAAATGATAAACAAAAAGAAGCTGTACTTGCTACAGATGGACCATGCCTAGTAATAGCTGGTGCAGGAAGTGGAAAAACAAAAGTATTAACACATAAAATTGCATATTTAATGGCTGAAAAATATGTAAAACCTTGGAATATATTGGCAATAACATTTACAAATAAAGCTGCAAACGAAATGAAAGAAAGAGTAAAAAATTTGGTTGGAGATGCAGCAAATGATATGTGGATAGGTACATTTCATTCTATTTGTGTGCGTATATTAAGAAAATTTATAGATAGAATTGGATTTGAAAGTTCATTTATAATATTTGATACATCAGATCAAAAAACAGTTGTAAAAGAATGTTTAAAAGAGCTAAAAATTGATGATAAATTATTTACAGATAAATCAGTTTTATATGAAATAAGTAATGCAAAAAATGAAATGTTAGAGCCAATGCAATATAAAGTAAAATATATAGGAGATTTTAGAAAAGAAACAATAGCAAGAATTTATGAATTATATCAAAAAAAATTAAAAGAAAATAATGCAATAGACTTTGACGATATAATTAATTTTACAATTAAAATTCTTACTGAAAATCAAGATATATTAGAAATGTATACAGAAAAATTTAAATATGTTCTAGTTGATGAGTATCAAGATACAAATAAAGCACAATTTACATTAGTAACATTATTAGCATCAAAATATGGAAATATAACAGTTGTAGGTGATAATGACCAGGGTATTTATTCTTTTAGAGGTGCAGATATTACTAATATATTAAATTTTGAAAAGGATTTTCCAGGAACTCAAATTATAAAATTAGAGCAAAATTATAGATGTACAGGTAACATTTTAAAAGCAGCAAATGCTGTAATAAAACATAATGCAGTAAAATATGATAAGAAATTGTGGACAGAAAATGATGAAGGACATAAACCTTGTATATATTCTGGGGATGATGAATATGATGAAGCTACATATATTATTAAACAAATAAATCATTTAAAAACAGAAGAATATTATAAGTATTCAGATTTTGCAGTTTTATATAGAATGAACTCTCAATCAAGAGCTATAGAAGATATTTTAAGAAGAGAAAATATTCCATATAAAATTATTGGAGGATTAAAATTCTATGAAAGAAAAGAAATTAAAGATATAATTGCATATTTAAGATTAATATTTAATACGAATGACAATTTATCTTTAAAAAGAATTATAAATGAGCCTAAAAGAGGTGTGGGAAAAACAAGTTTAGATGCCATACAAGAAGTTGCTGATAGTAATGGAATTTCAATGTATGAAGTTATAAAAAATGCTGCACAATATGGATTAAATAGAGTATTTATAAACACAAGAGAGTTTATAGAGCAAATAGAAAATTTAATAGCAAAAAAAGATGAAATAAAAATTTCTGATTTAATAAAAGAAACATTAAGAACTACGGGATATACACAAGCTTTAAAAAATGAAAATACAATAGAGGCTGAAAGCAGAATTCAAAACTTGGACGAGTTTTTAACAGTAGCAATTGAATTTGAGGATGAATCTGCTGAAAATACCTTAGGTGATTTCCTTGAAGGAATAACTTTAACAACAGATTTAGATAACGCAGATACAAGTGAAGATTCTGTAACACTTATGACACTTCATAGTGCAAAAGGATTAGAGTTCCCAGTTGTATTTTTAGTAGGAATGGAAGAAGGAATATTCCCTGGATATAAATCAATAGGTGAAGAAAAAGAACTTGAGGAAGAGCGTAGATTATTTTATGTTGGAATAACAAGAGCAAAAGAATATTTACATTTAACTTGTGCAAAAAGAAGAACAATATTTGGTTCAACAAGTTATAATCAAGTTTCAAGATTTGTAAAAGAAATACCAAAAGAAATATTGGATGGATATGACGAAGTATTAGGTGAAAAAACTAGGGATGATAGCTTTAGAGATAGTGGATACAAATGGGAATATGGAAATTCATCATTTAATAATAGTAGAGTTAAAACATATAATATTGATACATATAAAGTTCCAACAAAAGCAACTGCAACATCAGAAAAAACTACAGGATTTGCATTTAAAACAGCAGAAAGCTTTTTAAATTCTTTAAATAAAAAACAAAATACTGTAGATATTTCACAATATAAAGAAGGACAAAGAGTATATCATAAAAAATTTGGAGAAGGAACAATTAATAAGTTAGAATCTGAAGGTGATGATTATAAAGTTGATATTAGTTTTGATAAATCTGGAAATAAGAGATTGATGGCTAAATTCGCAGGATTGCAGATAATTGATTAAAAATGGATATAAAACGAATTATAAAAAAATTGAGCTGATTTAGCTCAATTTTTTTGTGTTTTAAAGAAAATTACTTCAAAGATATTATAAAATAATTTCATATTGTAATATTTTTTATTTTTTTTCTGGACTTTCCCAACCTTTTATATTGCTTCTTTTTATGGCACCATATAAATTTGCTCTGACTGTTGGAATGTATTTTTGAAAAGTTTGAATAAGATTTTTCATATCTTCACGTTTTGAAGTTCCATCCATTGGACAACATTTTGGCATAGGTGTTATATTATTTTTCTTGACGAAACTGCGGATATATTTTTCGGGAGCATAAATTAAAGGTCGTATTAGTGTAATTTGTGACCTATCCATATAACTTACTGGTGCGAATGTGTTTATGTTTCCTGCATATAATAAATTCAAAAAGAAAGTTTCTAAAACATCATCTTCATTGTGTCCTAAAGCAATTTTATTACATCCTTCACGTTTGGCTACACTATTTAAAATTCCTCTTCTTAAATTGGCGCATAGTGAGCATGGATTTTTTTCTTTTCGTATGTCGAAAACTATTTCTTTTGTATGTGAAAACTCTTCAAAAAATGGAACATTTAATTTATCACATAAAGCTTTTAGGTTAGAAGAATCAAAAAATTCAAAACCGGGATTTATTGTTATTCCAATTATTTCAAATTTTTTTGGATAAAACCTTTGTAAATTTTTTAACCCTAAAAGCATTGTTGTAGAATCTTTTCCACCAGATAGAGCAACTGCGATTCTATCTCCATCCTCTATCATATTATATTCATCTATAGCTTTGCGCATATAACCTAATATTTTTTGCATATTTTTTATAGTTATTTTTATAAATAACTATGTACTCCTTCCTGTAGAATATTTAATATAGGAAGTATAACATAGTTACATAATGTAGTCAATTTATTTAAAAAATTGTATTGCAAAAAAAGGTAAAAACTGATATAAATAATATAAAAAATATCTAAAGAGGAAGAATATGAAATTAATAGAGTTTAAAGAATATGATAATTTAAATGGAGGAAAAAGTTTAAATAAAAAAAAAATAATAGTACTGATAATTGTATCTATTTTAATATTTATATCAATAATATTTTCTGTAATATACATGTGTAATGAACATTTTAGAAATTGGGCAGATGTACATGTACTAATGAAAACAGTTTCAGAAGGAAAGTTGTCAAGTATAGATATAGAGCCTGATGAGGATGTTTCGATATTTGCATATGATAAATATGTTGTTATTTTAAATGATAATAAATTAAATATTTATAATACATCTGGAAAAAAAGCTGAAACTATAGATTTAAATATAAGTAATCCAGCTTTTACATCAAATGGAAAATATTTAGCTGTTGCTGAAAAAGGAAAACAAAAATTATATTTGATATCTGGAACTAAACAAAAGTGGTCTGCTGACATAGAAGGTACAATATCTAAAGTATCGGTTAATGAAAATGGTTATGTATCAGTTATATGTTCAGGAACAACATATAAATCAGTTATAATTGTTTTTGATCAGAATGGAAATCAGCTTATAAAATCGTATATTCCTAATAATTCGGTAATAGATAGTGCAATATCAAGTGATAATAAATATTTAAGTTTTGCTGAAATTGATACATCAGGAACATTGGTAAAGTCAACTGTAAAAACTATATCTATAAACAATGGAAATAATTCATCTGAAATATCAGCCGTAAATACATATGAAATGGAAACAAACTCATTGATAATTAATTTAAAATACCAAGGAAGTAAAAATTTAATTTGTATGTGTAATAATGGAGTGTATGTATTATCAGATGGAAATAGTCAAATGTTAATGGATTTTGGTACAGATGATTCAAATTATACATTTGCTGGAATTGATTTAATAAATAATATTTATAGTATAGAAGAAACATCAGACGGAATATTAAATCAAAGTTCAGAAATTAAATTAATAAATACTGGAACGAAAAAAAATAACAGTTATTCGTTAAATAGTATTGCTAAAAGTACATCTTCTGCTGGTGATAACATTGCTATAAATTTAGGAACAGAAATTTATTTTATAAATACAAAAGGATGGTTAAAGAAAAAATATGTGGCAGAAGAGGAAATTAGAAATATAATTGTTTCCGATAGAATTGCTGCAATTGTATTTAGAGATAAAGTTGAAATTCTGGTTTTATAAAGGAGAATAATTATGGGGATAATAGTTGATTTAATTATAATATTAATAATAAGTGCATGTGTTTATGGAGGATATAGACATGGGCTAGCAAGATGTTTATTAAAATTTTTGACATCAATATTAGCAATAATAATAGCATTATTTTTATATAAGCCATTTGTAAATTTTATAATAAATAATACTACAATTGATGATCATATTGCATTGTCATTTGAAAAGGTAATGAATAATAATTCTGGAAATAATGACAAAATTGTAAGCGATGATAGTGGTCTTCCAAAACCTATTGAAAATTATATGAATAAGAATATAAAGGAAACTGTTGATGAGAAAAAAGAGGCTGCTATTTCAGAAGTTTCAAAAAATGCAGCTATTCTAATTATTGATATTGCTGGGGTAATAGTGATATATATAATTGCGAAAATAATATTAAAAATATTAACAATATTTACAGACATAATATCTAAATTACCAATAATAAAGCAATGTAATAAACTAGGTGGAATAATTTATGGAATACTAGAAGCTTTTGTAATTTTGCTTATAATATGTACAATTATTTCAATAATAACGCCATTAATTGGAGATTATACAATTTCAAATATAATACTTAAATCTTTTATAGGAAAGATTTTATATAATAATAATATATTTTTAAATTTAATATTTTAATTGTTGAAACTAAGCTGAAAATTTGATATAATTCAGCTTAGTTTTAATATTATAGAGGTGAGTGTATTTGAAAACTACAAAGGAAAAATATAATACTCATAATAATTCAAAATATGAAAAAGAGAATAAGGCAAAATACAAAAGTAAGCAAAAAAGTAAGAGAGCAAAGAAAATTTTATTAATAATTGCATTTATTTTTGTTATATTATTTACATTTTTTATTATTAGAATGAATGAAAATGGATGGTCATATGGAGGATTATTAGCAACTCTATTAGGTCATAATTCAAAAACAGCAGAAAATTTGGAAACAGTATATATTGTAGTAACAGGAGAAAGCCAGAACTTAACAGATTCTATTATGCTGTGTGCATATAATCCAAAAACTCAACAGGCTTCAATGATGTCAATTCCAAGAGATACTTATACAGGTCAAAATCAAAAAAAAGCAACAGCTTCAGATAAAATAAATACACTGTATCAAAAAAGTCCAGATACATTATTAAAAGAGGTTAATGAGTTAACAGGATTAAACATTGAAAATTATGTTAATATTGACACAAAAGGTTTAAGAGAGTTAATAGACGCAATTGGTGGAGTAAATTTTGATGTACCAATAGATATGGATTATGATGATCCAACTCAGGACTTACACATTCATTTAAAGGCTGGATACCAATTACTTGACGGAAATAAAGCAGAGCAAGTTTTACGTTTTAGGCATAATAATGATGGAACATCGTATCCAAGTAGCTACGGAGATAATGATATAGGTAGAATGAGAACTCAGAGAGAATTTTTAAAAATTTTGATGAAACAAGTAGCAAATAAAAAATTAATAACAAATTCTAAAGAGTACATTAGAATTGCAAAAGAGAATGTAACTACAAATTTTAATTTAGACAAGGCAATAGATTATCTACCATATTTAATCGAATTTAATACGGAAAATTTAAAAACAACTACATTACCAGGCGAACCAAAGAAATGTAATGGAGTATGGTTATATATAGCAGATAAAAATAAAACTAAAGAGACAATTAAAAATATGTTTGAATCGTTAGATTCAAATAATTATGTTGGCAGTAATGAAAATAACAACACAGAAATAACAAATGCAGAAATAAATATCGAAATATTAAATGGAACATCAGATGCAAACAAGTTAAAGAAAGTAAAAGAATTATTAGAAAAAAACGGATATAATGTAACGAAAACAGGTGTAACGAATTCTGTTGCAAAAACAAGTATAATCAATAGAACAGACAGTGCTACGGGGGCAGCAACTGAAATCAAAAAAATATTAAACACAGGTGTTATAACAACAGGAAATAGTTCGGAAAATATTGATTTTACTATAATTATAGGAAAAGATTATTAAAAATAGGGGGAGTTTAATATCCTCCTATTTTTAGTTTAATAAAATGAATGTCTAAAATATTTTTCATCTTTTGAAGATCTACTTTTTTTGTGATAACGATTTTTTCTTTTTTTAGTAAATATTGTAATTAACAATATAATAAGTAAAATTCCAACTAATATATAAAAAATATTTGAAATTGATTCTGAATTAGTTGGCAAAATATTTTCTCCAGCAATTAAATTTACAGAATAATTGTTACCATCTATTATATATGTTACATTTCCAATAACAGTATCTTTTGAAATTGGATATTTTAGATCTGTGTTCCATGATATATTTGATTCTATATTTGAATTGCTATTCTGATTTACTAATAAATTTAAATTATCTTCATAAAGAACATCAGCGTTTTCATATATTTCTGGTACATTATCAATAGAATCTGTATTAATAGATTGATCTTTTTCGCATATTGTAGTTTCTTTATAATTATTAAAACCGTAATCAAATAAAGTGTGACAATCAAGTTCTCTTTCATTCTTTTTATCTTCAGTTTTTTCGCCATATAAAACTGCACAAATTAATTCAGTATCATCTTTTTTTGCTTTAGCAACGATGCAAGATTTAGCTTTATCAGTATAGCCAGTTTTTAATCCAGTTGCATATTCATAATAATATTTATTGTTTGGAGTAATTAAAGTATTAGTTGTTTTAAAATTACGTTTTTTTCCATCAGGTAAATCTGGTAATGAATATTGGGTTTGAGTTACAATATCTTTCACAGTATCAAAAGTATTTGCAAATTTTCCAATTAATGCCATGTCATAAGCTGTTGAGTAATGCTCATCATTGTGAACGCCACTAGGATTTACAAAATGTGTGTTTTTGCATCCAATTTCTTTAGCTTTGGCATTCATCATTACAGCAAAATTTTCAATTGAACCTGCTACATGATATGCTAAAACATTTGCTGCATCATTAGCTGATGGAATTAGTAGAACATGTAAAAGTTGGTCAACGGTTAATTGTTCATTAGGTTGTAAAGCAGCAGTTGTATATGTGGCGGGAATACCTTTTAAAGCATCTGGATTGACAGTAACAGTATCTGTTAATTGACAATTTTCTAAAGTTAAAATTGCAGTCATTAATTTTGTTGTACTTGCTGGATATAATTTTTCATATGCATTATGCTCATAAAGAATTTGACCAGTAGTAGAATCTATTAATATTGAAGATTTAGAATATAGGTTTAATTCGTTTGAGTTTGTTGGCGAAGTATTGCTTTGAGTATTTGATTGAACTTGTGAACTGTTATTTTGCGCAGATTGATCAGTTGTCGGTTGAACATTAATATTACCTGCACCGTTAGCAGTTTCGCCTCCTGCCGAAGATGAGGAGCTATTTGTATCAGAGTCTGTTTGCTGTGTTGGTTTGGGAGTAGCACTGCCATTTATTTGCGTTGCATAAGTTATATTTATAAAAAGTATAACAACTGTTAATACAGTTATTATAGACATTATTTTTTTCAAAAATTTTATTCTATTCATTTGAAAACACCTCATAAAAAAATTCATTTTTTAATATATATTAAAATTACATTTATTTCAAGTACCAAATCATATTAAGTTTAAGTAATAAACGAAATATTTGTTTTACTAATTTTTAAATAGAAAGGGTTGGTTTTATGGAAAATATTAAAAAAAATAAAATAATTTATATATTTATATGTATAATTATAGTTATTTTATGTGTAATAATATTATTTTTTTTAGATAAAAAAGATGAATCATCAGAAGACTATAATTATTTAGAAATTTCGGAGGAATCTATAAACTCAAATACAACAGAAAATAATAATACAGAAGTTCAAAATAATATTTATATTCATATTATGGGAGAAGTAAAAAATCCAGGAGTTGTTATTGCAAAAGAAGGAGATAGAATTAAAGATATAATAGAAAAGGCTGGAGGAACAACAGAAAAAGCAGATTTAAAAAATATTAATTTAGCATACAAAGTGGAAGATGGACAAAAGATAAATATTCCCAATATAGATGAAAACAAAAATGAAAATGTTTTGAAGGAAAAAGATGACGAGAAAAACAAAAGTACAACAAATAATACAAACAATAAAAATGCAAAAAATGTTAATCATATCACAAAATCTAGTGGAACAAATGTTATTGTTGACGGAAATAATAATGATGATGAAAGCAAAAGTTCAAAAGTAAATATAAACACGGCGACACAAACGGAGCTAGAAACTTTAAATGGAATAGGACCATCAACAGCATCAAAAATAATAAAATATAGAAATGAGAAAGGAAAATTTAAGAAGATTGAAGATATAAAAAATGTTTCAGGAATAGGTGAAGCTAAGTTTAAAAAGATTGAAGCTGATATTGTGGTGTAAGTTTTTTATAGTTAATGTTGTAATTGGTTGAGTGTGGTGTGTCAAAAAGAACCGTCCCCATTGACAACTTCTTCTAAAATAAGTTATAATAACCAGGTATTTTAAGAAGGAGGAACGGAAATGTTAAATGCTGTTGGAGTAACTGTAAGATTTGGAAAAAGAACATTATTTGAAGATGTTAATATTAAATTTAACAAAGGATGTTGCTATGGAATAATTGGGGCAAATGGAGCTGGTAAATCTACTTTTTTAAAAGTTTTATCGGGAGAATTAGAGCCTAGCAAAGGTGAAGTTACAATGGAAAAGGGCGAAAGATTATCTGTATTAAAACAAGATCACTTTGCATATGAAGATCATACTGTAATTGATACTGTAATTATGGGAAATCAAGAGCTTTATAAAATTATGCAAGATAAAAATGAAATTTATGCTAAACCAGATTTTTCTGAGGAAGATGGAATGGTTGCAGCAAAATTAGAAGAAAGATTTGCAGAGCTAGATGGATGGAATGCTGAATCTGATGCTGAAGTTTTATTAAATGATTTAGGTATAGACGGAAGTAAGCATTATAAATTAATGAGTGAACTTGAAGCTAAAGAAAAAGTAAAAGTATTACTTGCTCAAGCTCTATTTGGAAATCCAGATATATTATTACTTGATGAGCCTACAAATGATTTGGATTTAAAAAGCATTAGCTGGTTAGAGGAATTTTTAATTAATTTTGAAAATACTGTAATAGTTGTATCTCATGATAGATACTTTTTGAATAAAGTTTGTACACATATAGCAGATGTAGACTTCGGAAAAATAAAAGTATATCCAGGAAACTATGATTTCTGGTATGAGTCAAGCCAATTAGCATTAAAGCAAATGAAAGAAGCTAACAAAAAGAAAGAAGAAAAAATAAAAGAGCTACAAGACTTTATTGCTAGATTTGCTGCAAATGCTTCAAAATCAAAACAGGCTACATCAAGAAAAAAATCCCTTGAAAAAATAGAATTAGATGAAATAAAACCATCAAACAGAAAATATCCATATGTTGATTTTAAACCAGACAGAGAGCCTGGAAAAGATATTTTACAAGTTAAAAATATAACTAAAACTGTAAATGGCGAAAAGTTATTAGATAATGTTTCATTTACTGTAAAACAAGGTGATAAAATTGCATTACTAGCTGATAACGAAAATGCAAAAACATTATTATTCCAAATAATCGCAGGAGAGGTAGAGCCAGACGAAGGCGAAATTGTATGGGGAACAACAATAACAAGTTCATACTTCCCTAAAGACAATAACTATTTATTTGAATCAGATTTAAGTATAACAGATTGGTTAAGACAATATTCAAAAGATCCAGACGAAACATATGTAAGAAGCTTTTTAGGAAGAATGTTGTTTTCAGGTGAAGAAGCACTGAAGAAAGTAAATGTTTTATCTGGAGGAGAGAAGGTAAGATGTGTACTTTCAAAAATGATGTTATCAGGAGCAAACTTTTTAATTTTTGATGAACCAACAAACCATTTAGATATGGAAAGCATTACATCATTAAATGATGGAATGATTAAATTCAAAGGTGATATGATATTTACATCACATGATCACCAATTAACTCAAACTGTTGCAAATAGAATAATTGATATTAAAGCGGATAAGGTTGTTGATAGAGAAGTAACTTATAATGAGTATTTGGGAATAGAGTAAAATATGAGAAAAATTAGGTTTATGTACATAAGATTATTAATATATATATTATCAATTATTATTTTATTATTTGTATATAATGGGCATGTGCAAATAAAATGTTACTTTTATGAAATGTATCATATACAATGTCCAGCTTGTGGACTTACAAGAGCTGTTATAAATATTATAAAGTTTAAATTTGTAGACGCGTTTAATTTTAATAAGTTCTTTACATTGGTATTAGCGCCATTTATTATTTTTATTATAGTTGAAGATATGTGTGTTATTTTTAAAAGATTGTTATTTAAAAAGAAATCAGTATCGTTGGTTGAAATTTTGTTGGGAGATAATAAAATTGGATAATATTATTAATGTTATAGAAAAATGTATTCTGTTAATAGGTGTTTTTATAGATATATATATAATTTATGGAGTAGTTATTGATAAAATACAGATAAAAAAAGATAAGGAAATAAAAAATAGAAGTAATAAATATGTTACCTTAATTACAATAAATATGATGTTATTTTTGATCTGCGGCTTTATAAGAAATTTAAAATAGAAAATACTGCATTAGTTTAACTAATGCAGTATTTTTAGTATTTAGTATTAAGTATTAATAAATTGCGTTAAATACAATACCATAGCAAATTATGTAGTATATTCCCCATAAAGTACCAAGTATTCCACAAACAAAACCTGCAATTCCCATACCTTTTCCTGCACTTTTTTTGTGCATAACAACTATACCAAATATTAATGCTAAAACAGCTAATATAAGGTTAAGAATAGGAACACACCAGAATACTAAACCTAATATACCTAATACCATAGAAGCAATGGCCATTCCTTTTGATTCATTGTTGTTATTTTGTTGTTGAATGTTTTCGTCCATGAATACACCTCCTTTAATATTTTCAAAATAATTATAACAATACATTTTTTATTATGCAACAATTTTACTTAAAAAACGACAAAAAATAAAAATGTAAGATATTAGTGGATGGGAGAGATTGGTCTGGTCAAAGGGTGGTCAAATGGAACGGTTGTCAAAATGTGTCAATGGTTGTCAATGGGGACGGTTCTTTTTGACGCATTTTTTTAGTTTTTAATATTAAAATTTTTAGTTGTAATGTGTCAAAAAGAACCGTCCCCATTGACAACCATTGACAACCCAAAAGAATCATTTCTACTAATATTCATTTGATGCACTTTTTCTTCGAAAAAATAAGAAAAAAGTGCTTAGAAATCGTTGACAAGCATTATAGAAATATATTATAATATATGGTATATATTGTGAAAAAATGCGAAAGAAAAATTTTATAAATTTAAAGGAAAAAGTACAGAAGGTAGTTGTCAAAAAAACAAAAGGGCATCATACCTTTTTCTTGCACCATTATAAACATGGTTATGTTAATTTAAAATAAGAGGAATTATTTATACGAACGGTTGATACTAATAGACTTAAGAGCAGGAAGCTTATTAGTATCAATTAACTTTGTATACAGTAAGAGGGACTTATTTTAATTTCATATATATTTTTTTATTCTGCTTAATTTTTTATAGGGGTGATTTGTTTTGTTAAAAGAAATAAAACATGAAAGAGCTACACGAAAGACATTTTCAAAAATAGGTGACTCAATTGAAATGCCAAATCTTATTCAAGTTCAAAAAGATTCGTATAATTGGTTTATTGAAGAAGGACTAGGAGAAGTTTTAAAAGATATATCTCCAATAATTGATTATACAGGAAATTTAGTTCTAGAATTTTTCGATTATTATATGGAAAAGAAAACTAAATATACTCAAGAAGAAGCAAAAGAAAGAGATGCAACATATTCTACAAGATTACACGTAAAAGTTAGATTAATAAACAGAGAAACAGGAGAAATAAAAGAGCAAGAAATTTATTTAGGCGATTTCCCAGTAATGACTGAAAGTGGAACATTTATTATAAATGGAGCTGAGAGAGTTGTTGTCAGCCAGTTAGTTCGTTCTCCAGGATGTTATTATGCAACAGACTTCGATAAAACAGGAAAGAAAATATATAATGCAACTGTAATGCCAATACGTGGAGCTTGGATTGAATATGAAACAGATTCAAGTGATATTATAAATGTAAGGGTAGATAGAACAAGAAAATTACCAGTCACATCATTATTAAGAGCTATAGGAATTGAATCAGACCAAGATATAATTGAATTATTTGGTGAAGACGATAAATTAATAGCTACAATAAATAAAGATACTGTTAAAACTCAAGATGAAGCTTTAATAGAAATTTACAAAAAATTAAGACCAGGTGAACTTCCAACAGTAGAAGCTGCTAAATCATTATTTAATGGATTATTTTTTGATCATAGAAGATATGATCTATCAAAAGTTGGTAGATTTAAATTTAATCAAAAATTAAGTTTAGCAACAAGAATAACAGGAAAAATATCTTATGATGATATAATAGATCCATCAACAGGAGAATTATTAGTAGAAAAAGATACTGAAATATCTGCAGATGTTGCAGAAGCAATTCAAAATACTGGTATAAATATTGTAGATGTAAAAGTAAATGATAAAAAAGTCAGAGTTATAGGAAATGGAACTGTAAACATTCATAATTTTGTAACTGATGTTGATATAAGTGATTTACACTTTAAAGAATATGTAAATTATGAAGTATTGAAATCAATATTAGATACAACAGAGCCTGAAAAATTACATAAAGTATTAGCTCAAAGAGAAGAAGAGCTTATTCCTAAACATATTACAACAGAAGATATTATTGCTTCAGTAAGTTATCTATTAAACTTAGATTTTGGTTTAGGTGAAATTGATGATATAGATCACTTAGGAAATAGACGTATTAGATGTGTTGGAGAATTATTACAAAATCAATTTAGAATTGGTTTAACAAGACTTGAAAGAGCTGTTCGTGAAAGAATGACAACTCAAGACTTAGATGTTGTAACACCACAAACTTTAATTAATACAAAACCAATAACATCTTCAATTAGAGAATTCTTTGGAAGCTCTCAATTATCACAATTCATGGATCAAACAAACCCATTATCAGAATTAACACATAAAAGAAGAATTTCAGCATTAGGACCTGGTGGTCTTACAAGAGAAAGAGCTGGTTTCGAGGTTAGGGATATTCACCATACTCACTATGGTAGATTATGTCCAGTTGAATCTCCAGAAGGACCAAACATTGGACTTATTTCAGCACTTTCATGTTTTGCTCAAATTAATGAATATGGATTTGTTGAAACACCATACAAAAAAGTTGATAAAGAAACAGGAAAAGTTACAGATATAATCGAATATATGTCTGCTGATGTTGAAGATAAATATGTAATTGCTCAAGCAACAGAACCATTAGATTCTGAAGGTAGATTTTTAAATGATAGAATTAGAGCAAGATTTAAAGAAGAAATTCTTGAAGTTGATAAATCTAGAGTTGATTATATTGATGTATCACCAAAACAATTAGTTTCCGTAGCTGCAGCTATGATTCCTTTCTTAGAGCACGATGATGTTAAGCGTTCATTAATGGGATCAAACATGCAACGTCAAGCAGTACCTTTATTAATGCCAGAAGCTCCAATAGTTGGAACAGGTATTGAATATAGAGCTGCAAAAGACTCAGGAATAACAGTTACTGCTAAAAATGATGGTATTGTTGAAAAAGTAACTGGTGATGAAGTAATAGTAAGAAATAAAAATAATGTATTAGATAAATATAAATTACGTAAATTCAAGAGAACAAATGGTGGAACATGTATAAACCAAAGACCCGTTGTTGCAAAAGGTGAAAGAGTAAAAGCTGGAGAAATTTTAGCTGATGGACCTTCAACAAAAGATGGTGAGATGGCTCTTGGTAAGAACGTAATAATAGCATTCATGACTTGGGAAGGTTACAACTACGAGGATGCTGTATTAATAAGTGAAAGATTAGTTAAAGAAGATGTTTATACATCTATACATATTGAAGAATATGATTGCGAATGTCGTGATACAAAATTAGGACCAGAAGAAATAACAAGAGATATTCCTAATGTTGGTGATGACGGATTAAAAGACTTAGACGAAGATGGTATTATAAGAATAGGTGCAGAAGTAAGACCTGGAGATATATTAGTTGGTAAAGTTACTCCAAAGGGAGAAACTGAATTAACTGCAGAAGAAAGATTACTTCGTGCTATATTTGGTGAAAAAGCTAGGGAAGTTAGAGATACATCACTTCGTGTACCACATGGAGAAGCTGGAACAATAGTAGATGTAAAAATATTTACTAGAGAAAATTCTGATGAATTAGGACCTGGTGTTAACCAAGTAATTAGATGTTATATTGCTACAAAGAGAAAAATTTCTGTTGGTGATAAAATGTCTGGACGTCATGGTAACAAAGGTGTTATTTCAAGAATATTACCAGAAGAAGATATGCCATTTATGGAAGATGGTACACCAGTTGATATAGTACTTAACCCACAAGGTATTCCTTCTCGTATGAACTTAGGTCAGGTTCTTGAAGTTCACTTAGGTATGGCTGCAAAAGCACTTGGATTTAAAGTTGAAACACCAGTATTTGATGGTGCAAAATCTGAGGAAATTGAAGATTTACTAGAAGAAGCTGGATTATCTAGAGATGGAAAAAGATGGCTTCGTGATGGTAGAACTGGAGAAATTTTTGATAACCCAATTACAGTAGGTGTTATGTACATGTTAAAACTTCACCACTTAGTTGATGATAAAATACATGCTCGTTCAACAGGACCATACTCATTAGTAACACAACAACCTTTAGGTGGTAAAGCACAATTCGGTGGACAACGTTTTGGTGAAATGGAAGTTTGGGCATTAGAGGCATATGGTGCAGCATATACACTACAAGAAATGTTAACAGTAAAATCTGATGATGTTGTAGGAAGAGTTAAAACATATGAGGCTATTGTTAAAGGCGAAAACATTCCAGAGCCAGGAGTTCCAGAAAGCTTTAAAGTACTTGTTAAAGAATTACAATCTTTAGGATTAGACATACGTTTATATACTAAAGATGATAAAGAACTTGAATTAAAAGAGAATATTGAAGATGGAATAGACTTTAATATTGATGATAAGAAAGCAATAGATGATACAATTGTTAATGAAGATGAAATCAAAGATAGTTATATAGAAGCTGATGAAGAAACAGAAGACGGAGCTGATAGTGACGAGTTATTTTCAGCGATAGATGATGACGAAAGCTTTGATGAAGATGTATATAATGAAGATGGTATGTCAGATGATTTAATGATTGATGATTCATTTGATGATGAAGAATAAATAATAAAAATCTAAAAAGAGCCAAAAGCTCTTTTTAGAAAATTATAAATTTATGATACATAATTAGGGATTAATAAAAATATTCCAAAACAATAATTGAATAATATATTTGAAGTAGTAATCTTAAATTTCTAATCGAATTGTACAGCGGTGATCATTTAAGTTATGAAGGAATATATAATGCTAACTAATGAACTTAAAAATATTTATTATTAGAAACAAAACAGACAGACTGTTTTGAAAGGGGGCCCCTATTATAATGGAGGAATTAGAAAATTTCGATAAAATTAAAATTGGATTAGCATCTGATGAATTAATAAGAGAATGGTCAAAAGGTGAAGTTAAAAAACCTGAAACAATTAACTATAGAACATTAAAACCAGAAAAAGATGGTTTATTTTGTGAAAGAATATTTGGACCAACAAAAGACTGGGAATGTCATTGTGGTAAATATAAAAGAGTTAGATATAAAGGAATAGTTTGTGACAGATGTGGTGTTGAAGTTACAAAGTCAAAAGTTAGAAGAGAAAGAATGGGACATATAGAGCTTGCAGCTCCAGTTGCTCATATTTGGTATTTTAAAGGTATTCCAAGTAGAATAGCTTTAATGCTTGATATCTCTCCAAGAAATCTTGAAAAAGTTGTATATTTTGCATCTTACATAGTTACAGATAAAGGAAATACAGGATTAATTAAAGCTCAAGTATTATCTGAAAAAGAATTCCATGAAGCAGAAGAAAAATATGGAAAAGGTTCTTTCAAAGCTGAAATGGGTGCAGAAGCTTTATATAAATTATTAGCTGAAATTGATCTTGATAAATTAGCAGAAAAATTAAAAAAAGAGCTTGTTAAAGCTAGTGAACAAAAAAGAGCAAAATTAGTAAAAAGACTAGACACTGTAGAATCATTTAGATTATCAAATAACAGACCTGAATGGATGATTATGCATGTTGTACCAGTTATTCCACCAGAACTAAGACCAATGGTTCAATTAGATGGTGGTAGATTTGCAACATCAGATTTAAACGACTTATATAGAAGAGTTATAAACAGAAATAACAGATTAAAAAGATTATTAGAGCTTGGTGCTCCAGAAATTATAGTAAGAAATGAAAAGAGAATGTTACAAGAATCTGTAGATGCATTAATTGATAATGGAAGAAGAGGAAGACCTGTAACAGGTGCTGGAAACAGACCTTTAAAATCATTATCAGATATGCTTAAAGGAAAACAAGGTAGATTCCGTCAAAACTTACTTGGAAAACGTGTTGACTATTCAGGACGTTCAGTTATCGTTGTTGGACCAGAGCTTAAAATATATCAATGTGGTGTTCCAAAGGAAATGGCAGTTGAGCTATTTAAACCATTTGTTATGAAAGAATTAGTTGGAAGAGGAATAGCACATAATATTAAAAATGCAAAAAGAATGGTAGAAAGATTGCACCCAGAAGTATGGGGAATATTAGAAGACGTTATAAAAGATCATCCAGTAATGTTAAACCGTGCTCCTACACTACACAGACTTGGTATTCAAGCATTTGAACCAGTATTAGTTGAAGGTAGAGCTATTAAACTTCATCCATTAGTTTGTACAGCATTCAATGCTGACTTCGATGGTGACCAAATGGCTATACATTTACCTTTATCACCAGAAGCACAAGCAGAAGCAAGATATTTAATGCTTTCAACAAACAACTTATTAAAACCACAAGATGGTAAACCAGTTACAGTACCTACTCAAGATATGATTCTTGGTGCATATTACTTAACAATGGAAACAGAAGGCGAACCAGGTGAAGGAAACTATTTCTGCTCTCCAGAAGAAGCAGTTATAGCTCATGAAAACCATGACTTAGGAATGCATGCAAGTATATATGTAAAAATGAGAAAAGTAGATGAAAATGGTGTAGAAAGATTTGGAAAAGTTAAAACTACAGTTGGAAGAATTATATATAACAAAGGAATTCCACAAGATTTAGGATTTGTAGATAGAACAAATCCAGAAACAGAATTTGAACCAGAAATAAACTTTGTAGTAACAAAGAAAAATCTTGGTAAAATAATTGCAAACTCAATAAATGTTCATGGATTAAGTGAAACAGCAGAATTACTTGATTATATTAAATCAACAGGTTACAAATATTCTACTGTTGGTGCTATAACAGTTTCAGTTAGTGATGTTAAAGTTCCAGAAGAAAAGAAAACAATTATTGAAGAAGCATATAAACAAGTTGATAATATAACAAAACAATATAAACGTGGTTTAATTACTAACGATGAACGTTATAATGCAGTTATTAAAATTTGGAGTAAAGCAACAGATGATGTTAAAATTGCAATGAAAAATAACTTCGAAAAATTAAACCCAGTTTACATGATGAGTGAATCTGGAGCCAGAGGTAACTTAGACCAGTTAAAACAAATTGCTGGTATGCGTGGACTTATGGCAAGTACAACAGGTAAAACTGTTGAAATTCCAATCACATCATGCTTTAGAGAGGGATTAAGCCCAATTGAATATTTCATCGCTGCCCATGGAGCTCGTAAAGGACTTTCTGATACAGCCCTAAGAACAGCCGATTCAGGATACTTAACAAGAAGATTAGTTGATGTATCACAAAATATTATTGTTAGGGAAGAAGATTGTGGAACTAAAGATGGTCTTGAAGTATCTACAATAAAAGATGGAAATCAAGTTGTTGAAAAACTTGAGGAAAGATTAGTAGGAAGATATTCATTAAATGATATAGTAAATCCAGAAACAAACGAATTAATAGTTGATACAAATACAATGATTAATGACAAAATAGCAGCTGAAATTGTTGCAGCTGGTATTGAAAAAGTTACAGTTCGTTCAGTTATTGGATGTAGAACAAAACATGGTGTTTGTGCTAAATGTTATGGTATGGGTCTTGCTACTCGTCAAGAAGTAAGTATTGGTGAAGCCGTAGGTATTATAGCTGCTCAATCAATTGGTGAACCTGGTACACAGCTTACAATGAGAACAATTCACTCTGGTGGTGTTGCCGGTGTTGCTGATATTACTCAAGGTCTTCCTAGAGTCGAGGAATTATTTGAAGCTAGAAAACCAAAGGGATTAGCTATAATTTCAGAAATTGATGGTACAGTAAGAATTAAAGAAGAAAAGAACAAGAAAGAAGTAGTTATAAAAGGTGAACATGAAGCAAAAGAATATGTAATACCATTCGGATCTAAACTACGTGTAAGAGAAGGAGACGAGGTATTAGCTGGTGATCCTATTACAGAAGGTTCTATAAATCCTGGAGAAATTTTAGCAATAAAAGGACCTACAGGAGTATTTGAATACTTAACTACTGAAGTTCAAAAAGTTTATAGAAACCAAGGTGTTGATATAAATGATAAGCATATTGAATTAATAGCAAGACAAATGCTTAAGAAAGTAAGAGTTGAAGATAATGGAGATACAAATATGTTCTCTGGATCTTTAGTTGATATGTATGACTTTGAAGATGAAAACAACAGAGTTATAGCAGAAGGAAAAACTCCTGCAACAGGTAAGAGAGTATTACTTGGTATTACAAAAGCATCACTTGCAACAGAAAGTTTCTTATCTGCAGCATCATTCCAAGAGACAACAAAAGTATTAACAGAAGCTGCAATAAAAGGTAAGACAGATGAATTAATTGGTCTAAAAGAAAATGTTATTATAGGTAAATTAATTCCTGCTGGAACAGGTATGAAGATATATCAAGATACACAAATAAAAACAGAGCAAGATGATGAAACTACTGAATCAAATGACGATGAAATGTCACAAGATGTTGATACAGTAAATGATGAAAAAATGGTAGTTTCTGATGATGAATAAATAATAAAAAAACGATTATTAATTTATTAATAATCGTTTTTTTTGATATATGAATATATATTTCTGTAATATAAATTTAATAATAATGTAATATTTGTTATAAAGGTATAATTGCGTAGAGAAATCCTCAAAAAATAAAAAAATTATTAAGTTGCAATATATATGTATATATATGTATAGTTATTAAACCAAATAACTATACTGGAGGTAAATATGAAACAAAGAAAAAATATAATAACATTAACAATATTACTAATAGGAATAATCTTTATTAGTGCAATTTTAATAAACATAGAATTAAAAAAAGATTCTAAAATTCTTAATGCACAAACATTAAAATCAATGACATATAATGAGGTAACTGACGAAAAAGTTAATTCTACAGATGGAAATGTTTGTGATTTCGTAGAATTTAGTACTTTTTTTACGCAAGATTTAAATAATGATGGAAATGCAGAAAAAGTAGATGGAGCATGTAGAGAAGTTTCGGATTCTGCACAGTTGTATTTTAGATTAAGTGTCCTTTCAAAAGGTTATTTAAAAGATGGAAAAATAAATATTAATGGACAAAATTTTAGATTAGATACTGCCATTGTTGCAGATGATGTAATTTCTAAAAATTATATTGATTCTGATACTAAAGAAATAAACTTTGTTCCAAAGGTGGAAAATGGTACACAAAAATTAATAGAAGCAAAGGTTAAATCTAAAATAAAAAACATAAATGATTATTCAAGAAATGATAATACTGTTGTTTTTTCTGGAATATTTGTGTATGAGAATGATGACGGAAATGAAGTTGAAGTTCCATTAAGTAAAACATGTAATTTAACAATGGATTGGTATGGAACATCAACATCAAAAATAACAACAAAAGATATTTTAAATTATAGTAATGAAAATATTGTAAATAAAACGACAGGAAATGTTGATTTGAGTTTTGAAATTGAGACAGAGGAAACACAATATTATTTACAAAAATTATTATTAGATTCAAATGTTGTTACAGTAAAATTACCTAAAGTAAAAGGATTATCAGCATTAAATGCTTCGGCTGAAGGTGAAGGTATTATTTCAAATTTTGATAAGGATTCACAGGTTTTGACATTAACAAGAAAAGCAGATGTTGATTCAGAAGGCAATATAATTAAATCACTTTCTAATTCTAATACATATAAAATAAATGTTTCATATCCAAAAGAAATATATAATGAATCTGCAAGAGAAAGTGTTGTGTTGACAATTCCAGTTCAAAGTTATTATACAGCATATAATAACCCTGGAGAAGAATTTAAAAATGAAATTGCAGTAAATATAACAAAATCTAATGTAGCAGAAAAAAGTTTTGCAATAACATATGAAAAACCTTTAGGTGATGTATACGAATTTGATACGGAAATAGGAGAATATGTTGCTTATCCATATGATAGATATGAGGTATCTAAAAGGAATGTTATAAAAGCATACAATAATATTGAATTAGAAGAAAAAGATACTTATGATGTAAGATGGATTTTCAGAAGAGGGTCATCTGGAACAATAAACAAAACAGTAATGAATTATACAAAATCAGATGAATTAAATAATAATAAGTCACTAGATGATTGCACAACAAATATAGGAATTTATATAGAAAATGCTAAAGCAATGTTAGGTGAAAATGGATATATAAAAGTATATGATAATGATAAAACTGGTGAAGATGCACTAATTGCATCATTTACAGCTGAAACATGGGATAAATATTCTAAAGAATCACCTTTTTATTATAAAGATTCTGTAAAAAATATTAGAATTGAAACAAGTGAATCTGCACAAAATACTACATTAATAATCCATAATGTAAAGGAAATTAATGACAAAGTTTTGGCAAGTAAACAATCAAAAGAAGAATTTGACAAATTAAACTTAATGTATACAAATTTAACAGGTAGAGTATATAATGAAAATTCAGATGAAATTGGTGCAGAAAATAGAACAGAAGTTGCATATTATGAAGATGAAGAATCTAGAGCATATGTATCAATAGGAAAAACAAAAATTCCTACTACGGAAGAGACAAAAGATGTAGCAATAATAGTAAGAACTGTTTCTGAAAATTATAATGAGTCAAAGTGGAAAAATGGTGAATTTTTAATTGAAATGCCTGAGGGAATTACATTAATGGAAATAAGCTCTATTGCAACTAACAATGATAATGTAAAAATAAAAGGTTATAATATTTTTGAAAATAATGGAAAATATTTTATAAAAGTGTTAACAGAAAATTCATCACCATGTGTATATTCAATAAATATTTATTGTAATATAACACCAAATTCAAAAATGGCTACGGCTACTAAAGAAATTAGATTGTATGCATATAATGCATATTATGAAAATTACGAAACAAAAATAGTAGATAAGTATGATGTAAATAGTAATGGAAATGTTGAAGAAAGTGTTGGCACAGATTCATGTGAGGTTCAATTTATAGCACCAACAGGATTACTAACATATCAAACAACAACAAATTATGATGATGAGGTAGATAATGAAATAACAATAGCACCAAAAATTGCAGAGGTTAAAAGCTCTCAAAGAAGTGCTCAAATAAATTTAAACTTTATAAATAATTATTCTAATACAATAAGCGACACTAAAATTTTAGGTAAACTTCCTTTTGAAGGAAATACATATGTAATAACACAAGGAAGTTTAGGCTCAGAATTTACAACTTTATTAAAAAATAAAATAGTATTAGATAGTGCAAAAAGTATAAATGGTGATTTTTCAGCTGAAAAATTAGCAGAATTAAAAAATAATATAAAAATATATTATTCAACAAATGAAAAAGTTACGAATGATTTTACAAATAGTGGAAATAATTGGGTTGAAGAAAGTAAAGTTACAAATTGGACTGATATAAAATCATATTATATTGATTTAGGCGAATTTGTAATGAGCAAGGGTGATGAAATAACATTTAAATATGATATATCTATACCAGAAGGAATAAGCTACGAAAAAGTTGCATATTCAGCTCATGCAGTATACTTCAATTTGGACACACCAGATGGTAAATTAGCTGATTATACAGAGCCAAACAAACTAGGTTTCCGTATAACAAGAAAGTATAATTTAACACTTGAAAAAGATAAAATAGGAACAAATAAAACAGTAAAAAATGCATTATATTTATTAGAAAGCGGAGAAGCAAATTCAGATGATTATGATTCATATATGGAATTAACAAATTCTAATGGTCAATTGGTATTTGAAGAATTACATGTAGGAAAAACATATAAATTAAGTGAAATAAAAAGTGAAGATAATTATGAATTATCATCTGGAGCTTTAGAATTTAAAGTAGTTGAAAATGATACTACTAAGGCGTTAGAAATGCAAGTTTTACAAAATGGCGCAGGTTATAAAAATAATAGTATAAATAATGACAATGTATTTGTAAAAGTTGAAGATAGATCAAGATATAATGTAGTATTAACTAAATATAGATCATTAAAAGATACAAAAATTGAAGGTATTACTTACAATATACATGGAATTTTTGATAATGAAGAAAAAAATATAATTAGAAGAACAAATGCAAGTGGAGAGCTAAAATTAGATAATATTTATTTAGATAAAATATACACAATTAAAGAGCTATATTCTGTTGACGGATATGATTTGTCTGATGGAGAGCTACAATTTAAGGCAACACAAAATAGTCAAAATGGTGAAATATCTTTAGAAGTTTTAAATAATGGTGCAGGATATAAAAATTATTCAATAAATCAAGAAAACGAAACAGTTAATTTTAATGTTGAAGATGATATTAAGTATTCTTTAAACCTAAATAAAAAAGATACACAAAACAATAATTTAGCTGGCGTAAAATATCAGGTAACTGGAAGTAACTTGGATGAAACAAAACTAACAAATTCAGATGGTATTTTAGAGCTAACAGGTTTAAAATTAAACGAACATTATACAGTAAAAGAGCTATATGCTAAAGGATATTATTTAAATGAATCTTTTGATATATGTGTAACAAAAGATGAAAATGGAGATTTACAAACAAATATTGGTAGAATTGAAGATAACAAGGATGGTGTAACATTATTTGTTGAGGTATCAGATGAAAAAATTCCTACATATGATTTAGAGCTAATTAAAGTTGAAAAAAACAATAGAGATAAAAAATTATCAGGTGTTCAATTTTTAATTGAAGGTGAAGATTTTAGCCAAAGAGCTGAAACTGATAGTGAAGGAAAAATTTCTTTATCTGGATTATATCAATATGTTGAAGGCAAAAATATTGATGGAATATATACAATAACAGAAGAAATTCCAGCAGATGGATATGTATTAGAGTCTACTCCAATGAAAATACAAGTATCTAATAATAATGGATTACAAGTAAATGTTTTAGAAGGTCAAAATATGTTAGACAAAGGTGATGATGCAATAACAGTAGATAATAACAAAATTAGTATGATTTTAACTAATTCACCTGTGTTTAAAATAAATAAAATTGATAGTAATACTAAACTACCTATAGCAAATACTAAGTTTGCAATTTATAAAATTACATATAATGAAGATGGAGTATCTAAAAAAGAGCCTGCAAAAGATGCTTTAGGAAATATTATTGGAACAGAAGAGAATATAAATGGTACAAATTATTATGCTGTAACAACAAATGAAAACGGTGAAATAACAGCAGGATTACCAGAAGGTTTATATTGCATAGAGGAAATACAACCAGCAGAAGGATATGAAATTCAAGAAAATAATAAAACATATACTTTTAGAATAGGTGATACTAAACCTAAAGGTGAAAGTTATAAGATTGCTAAAAAGGTTGATTGGGAAGAAAAATCATATTTTAAAGATATAAAGGAAGTTAGTGATGGTTATATTGTAGTTGGTTTTGCTTATGATGAACTTAATATAACAGATATTAATGGAAAAAATATAAATATACCAGCTGAAGGTTCATTTATTTTGAAATATGATAAAAATTTTGAAAATGTAATATGGGCAAATACAGTAGAAATGTTTGCTTCAAATGTTTATATAGATAAAAATAATAACTGTATTGTAAAAGCAAGTCAATATATAAGTAAATACAGCAAAGATGGTAAATTAATTAAATCAATAAATCTAGAGCAAGAATTTCTTCATATTGCTATTACAATAGAAGAAGATATGATGGAAGATAATTATATATATATGATTATTGGAGAATTAGGAGAAGTTGAAAATGAATCAATAAAAAATATAAGTACTGAAAATGGTGATAGAATTGTTACAGCTGGGAAGTTTATATTAGAATTAAACGATGATTTAGAAATATATGATTATACAAACATAAATAATAGTGAATATACAAATAAGTTAAATAAATATAATAGAAGTGGAGTAAAAAGTATAAATTATTCAAATGTTGGTTGGTTTGATTCAGAAACAGAAGTAACAACTCAACAACAAGGAAATGTAAAATTAAAAAATTCTTCAATATTTGTATATGATGAAAATGTAAATTATATATGGGCTACAAGTTTGAATAGTAAATCAATAGAGCTAATTAATTCAGCCAAGCTACCAGATGGAGGAGCTATTGCATTTGGAAATGAACATATGGATGAAACAATAGAAATAAATGGAAAAAATCAGGACTTGACAATTGGAACTGTTGTTATGAAATTTGATAAAAATGGAAATTTGGTGTATGCATTAAATTCAACAGATAATGAACTAAATTCAGAAAATTCTATAATTGATTCTTATGGTAGGTATATTGTTTTTGGTGGAAGTAGAGTTAGGGAAACGGAATCTAGAATAATATTATTATATGCTGGAATAAGAGTAGTAAACAATGAAAATATAGATGCTGAAATTCCAGAAAAAAGTGAAATAACAATTGAAAACACTAAAAAACAATATAAAATAACAACAGAAGTAAAACAAGGAAAAGGTACAATAAGTGGACAAGATAGTAATCCATATGAAACTGTAGAGTATAAAAAAGATAGTAAATTGCCAATTATAGCAGTTCCAGAAAGTGGATGGAAAGTTAAAAGAATAACTATAAATAATCAAATAGTGGAATTTACAACAAGTGATGATGGAAGTGTAACGCTACCACAATTTACTGAAATGTCAGAAGATAAACATATTGCAGTTTGGTTTGTTAATCCAACAGATGAATATAATTATGAGGTAACAAAAACAGATGAAAATGGAAATCCTTTAAGTGGTGCGAAATTTACAATTAAGAAAGAAGGATGGGAAAATAATTCAACAGGTTACTTTGATGCACTTGATGAAAATGGATTACCAATAGGAAATTATGAAGTTATAAATGGTAAAATGATGACTGTAGTTACTTCTGATTCTTCTGGAAAAATTAGACTAAATTTGCAACCTGGAAAATATAAGTTAGAAGAAGTACAAGCTCCAGATGGATATATGTTACCAGTTAGTGTATCAGAAAGAATAAAGAAAATAGTAATACCTGTATATGAAATAAATTATATAGAAGATTTATTAGATTTTGCTAGTTTAGCTAGTTCAGGAAAAAAATATGAAAATGAGTTAGTTGTTTTAGCTAGAGACTTAGACTTTAATGATGATTCATCATATAGAAATCCAGATAGTAAATATTACGGTGATTATAATGGTGATAAGAAAACAGAGGGAATAAAGGCAGAGTTAACTAATGAAAATGGTACAGGATTTAAAGGAATATCACAATTTTCTGGAAGTTTTAATGGAAATGGGTATTCTATAAAGAATTTATATAGTAAGTATAATTGTAGCAAAAGCATGTATTACAATGGATTTTATATTGGATTCTTTCATAAGTTAGATGGAGATATTAAAAATTTAAAATTAGAAGATGTAAATATTTATGCAAATATAGTTAATGCTTATTGTTATATAGGCGCAATTGCAGGAGATTGTGGAAATAAAAAGATTGAGAATTGTTATGTTTCTGGAAATTTAAAGGTAGATACAAACACAACTGATTCCATAGAAATAGGCGGAATTGTTGGTTGTACAATGGGTGACATTATAAATACATTTAATAAATTAAATATCAATTTTTATGCGGAACATTCAGGTGATTTATCAATTGGAGGAATTGCTGGACATAGCAGTGGTAAAATTTTAAATTCAGGAAATGAAGGGAATATTGAAGAAAATAGTACTGGAATAAGTAGTAGTTTTAGAGTAATTAATGGAATAGCTAGACAAAATCAAGCTGAGCGCAGTATAATAAATTGTTATAATACGGGAAATATACAAACAAACAGTTGTAAGGTTTATGGTATTTCTGGAACAAATTGCTATAATAGAGGAAATATAAAAGGCGCTACAATAATTGGCTTAGGAGAAGATTCAAAAAATTCATATACAACCTCAGCTACGTGTAGAGGTGAGTATAATTATTATTTAAAAGAAGATGATGATAGTGATAATGCAAAATCCGAGGCGGAAATGAAATCACAAGAATTTGTAAATTTATTAAATGAAAATATTAAAAAAATTGATTCGGATGAAGAATTATTACAATGGAAATATAAAGAAAATGATTATCCATATTTAGATATAAAATACAATGAAAACATAGAGCAAGAATATCCAAAGAATATTCAAACAGTAACAATAAAAAATGAAGAATTTAAATATAAAATTACAACTGAAATAGGTATAAATTCTGAAAGAACTAGATCTGGTGGAACTATTACAGGTGACTATGATGCAAAATATTGTAATTCAAGTTCTGAATATTTTGTAGAAACTGTAAAACCAGGAGAAAGCAATAATACAGATATAATAATTAAACCAAATGACGATTACAAAATAATAAGTATTACAATAAATGGAGAAGATCTAAATTATGTTGTTGATTCAGATGGTTCATATATAATTCCAAAAGGATATTTTTCTAATATGCAAGAGGATAAACATATAATTGTAATATTCGAAAAGGCTGATCAAGTATTGACTATAAACAAAAGTGATTTTAGTGACGCAAATAAAATGTTACCAAATGCTCAATTTAAAATTGAACAATTAGATGAACGACCTGAGGTTACAAATGAAATAGGAGAATTGACAGCTAGTGGAGAATATTATGGTGAGTTGAAAGTGGGAGAAAAGGACAATTCTGTAATTGGAGATCTAGTAAATGATGGTGTTCGTTATTTTGTAAAAAATGGAGATTCATATGTACCGAACACATTGGAAATGGCAACTGGAAATGCTTATGCATCATCACATTTAAAATTAGACTTGAGTGATAAGAAAAATCAATATTTATTAAAAATTAATGTTATGAATGGTGACGGTGGAGATTTTCACAGTAGACTAACAAAAGCAAATAGTACATCTAGTTACTTTTTTATAGATATAGTAGGCCATTCTGATGCGAACGATTATACACAAATAATGAATGGAGGACAAGTATATGATTTATATTTACAACAATATGGATATAGTAATTGCGTGGTAAATAGTATTGATGTGTATAAATTAGAAAATAAAAATGAACTAATAGGAGAGCTAGTAAATACAAATGAAAAATATTATTTTGAAAAAGATGATGATGGTAATTATATACCAAAATATACTAAAATAACTAGTATGGACGATTTGATAGAATCACAAAAGACGATGGGATATTTTGAAATTGATTTGACCAATAAGGAAGGTTTTTATCAGATTATTTCTAATACTCCATGGGGAGGTTCGACAATATGGGGATATATAAGTGATAGCAGTGAGAGGGTAGAATATCAAGATATTTCGGATGAGGCATTTGTGACACCATATGCTGAAAACCCTATAAAAATGGGAATATACTCTTCAAAAGTTTTAGAAGGAGGAAAGAAGTATTACTTCCATGTAGGAGCTTTACAAGATGTATCGCAACAAAAGATAACAATCAATTTATATGAAGTAGATGCGCAAAAGTATTCATTCGAAGAAAGAGATGGAAAGTATGTTTCAAACAACAAAAATAAAAATGAGACCATTGCAAGCTCATATATACCAATAGATTTGTCAAATAGAACAGGAAAGTACGATTTGAATATAAGTGCAACTATTTCTGCTGAAACATGGGATAGAGGCTATGTAATACTTACTAAGTCACAAAAATTGCCAGAAGATCCGGAAGATTCTAGAAGTGATGGAATGATTATAGAAATGTATGGTGGAGCATATAGTAAAACAAAATCTAAAACAATAACTGCTGGAGATATGTATTATTTACATTTCCTATATATAAAAAATAGCTGTAGTAGTGAAGGAGAAGATGAATTTTCTATAGATAAAGTCGAACTTTCATTAAGTAAGGAAGACATATATAATGATACAATTACAACAAATAACTTTGGTCAAATAAAACAAAAAGTACCTATTGGAAAATATAAAATAACTGAAGTCAAAGCACCTGAAGGCTATGTGTTAGATGGTACTACTATTGATTATAATGTTGAAGAGGGAAAAGATAATACATTAACAATAACAAACAAAAAGATAACAGATATTATAGTGCACCACTACCTAAAAAACACAGACGGAACATACACAACAATACCAGTTGCACCAGATGAAACTCAATCAAAACCAGTAGGAGAGCAATATACAACATCTCCAAAAACAGACTTAACAGATGTTACACTTGAAAAAAATGAAAATAATGAATATGTTATCCCACAAAATGCAACAGGTGAATTTAAAGCGGAAACACAGGAGATTACATATTATTATGAACCAAAAGATATAAAACTAACAGTTCATCATTATTTAGAAGGAACAAGTACATCTTTAAAAGATGATGAAAAATATTCATATGCACCAATAGTATCAATTGATAATCAAAATAATACATATAAAATAACTTCGAACGCTGAATTTGATATTGATCAAAACAAAAATTATAATGATTTAATAAATAATTATAATTTCGTTAATGTTGTAACAGATATAAAAGAAGGTGCTACAATAGATGAAACATTACATTTTGATAAAAATTCTGAAGTAACATATTATTACAATACAAAAGGTCATACAATAACAACTCAAGTAAAAAAACATACAGAAAATAGAACAGATTCATTAACAAATGAAAAAGCAGAAGTACAAGTTGAAGGTGGTACAATAACTGGAGATTACAATGAAAAATATCCAGAGCAAAATTCAATAAAATATATTGAAACAGTAAAACAAAATGAAAATAGTACTCAAACAATAATTGCAAAACCAGATGAAAATTATACTGTTAAACAAATAAAATTACAAAGTACAAATGATTCTGGAATTAAAACCGAAACAATAATATATGGAAAAGATGCAGTAGATAATGCTGAAATAAATACAACAAAAGATGATAATGGAAATGTAACATTAACAACATTTACAAATGTAACAGAAAATAAACACATAATTGTAGAATTTGAACCAGCAATGGGAACAGTAATTATACATCATTATATAGAAGGTACTGGTGAAGAATATGGCAATACTGCAGTTAAAGTTCCTTCTAAAGATGGAAAAGTTGTAGAAAATGAGGTAAAAAATGACTATGTTGGAGAAGTATATTCAACAAAAGAAAGCAATAATGTGGCAAATATATATGAATTAAAATCAGTATCTGGTAAAATAAGTGGAAAATATACTAATGATGAAATTAACATATATTATTATTATAATTATAGAGCTTACAACTACAGTATTCACTATTATTATGATGGTGTTGAAAAAGTATCAAATGCAATAACAGATCAAAAAGCAACATATGGAACGATAATAACAGATTATACAGATAAAGCAGAAGGTTATATATTTGAAAAAGTAACACCAGCAGGTGATGGAAATAAAACGAAATTAACTATAACTGAAAATGAAGAGCAAAATAGAATAAATGTATATTATAGATCACAATTTAAAATAACAACAGATGTTATTGAGCATTCTGAAGTGTATAAAAATGGTGATAAAAAAGAATCAGTAAAAGGTGGAGAAATAAGTGGTGAAGATGAAGCACCTTATGAAAAAGTATTTAAGGGAGATATACCACAAAAAGAAATTAAAATAATACCATCAAAAACAACTGATGATCAAGGAAATACAGTTGAATATGAAGTAGTAAAAATAGTTATTAAAAATAGTAAAGATGATACTACTGGAGTAGAGGTTGATATTACAAAATTGTCAAAAGAAGATGATGGCAGTGTAATATTACCAAAAGAATATTTAACAGATGGAAATAATGGAATGCAAAGTGATAAGCACATTGAAGTTGAATTCCGTAAAAAATCTAATGTAATAATAAAATATTTAGAAAAAGGTACAGAAAATGTATTATATAAGACATCAGATGGAAAAGATTACGAAGAAATAACAGGATATGAAGGAGAGCACTTTGAAACTTCAAGAAAAGCCATAACAAATTATAAAACAGCAGAATCTAATAGTATAACAGATGATATTAAAGAAGCAATGAATAAATATAATGGAGTAGAAACAAATGATAAAACATATGTAAATGGTACAATGTATGCAGATACTTTAACTATAATTTATTGGTATGAAAAAATTTCATCTGGAATAATTGTAAAACATATTGAAATAGACGAAAGTGATATAAAAGATGGCTTAACTTTGAATAAAGGAAAAATTCTTGATGAAGAAACTATTTCTGGATATGTAGGTGAAGCAATAAAAACTTCTAGAAAAAATTACGAAAATATGATTTTTGTAAATGGACCAGAAACTAAGGAAGAAAATATAGTAATAGTATCAAAGGATGAAAACAATAAAGATGTTATATGTAAACAAAATGAAGTTGTTGAAGTTAGATATTATTATGAAAAACAATATAATGTAACTACTGAAGTAAAACCACATGATGAAAAAATATTTAATAATCAAACAAATGAATATGAGACAAAGAAGGTAGATGGAGGAACTATTTCTAAAGAATATATAACATCAGAAGATGGAAGTAAAGTGGAAACAATATATGAAAAAATAAACAAGATGGGATATAATAAAAAGCAAATAGAAATAAGTCCAGATAAAGGTTATAGAATAAAAGAAATTACAATAAATGGTATTAAATATGATTTAAATCAACTAGAAAAAGATGGTGAAAAAGTAATTATTAAATCTGGAACAGATAATAGTAGTGAAACTGCATTCTTCAAAGATGTTAATGAAGATAAACATGTAGTAGTAGAATTTGAAAGAATACCAGCAAAAGTAATTGTTGAATATAAGGATGCATATACAAAAGAAAACATTGATAAAATTGATACAAAAATTATTAATGGATTTGTGAATGATGATTATAATGAAACAAGACCAGATATTGAAGGTTATGTACCAGCGGATCCTGAGCCAACAAATAATAAAGGAAAAATGACAGAAGATGATATAACTGTAATATATTGGTATAATAAAGAATTTAAGATAACAACAGATGTAATAGAAATTAAGCTAGTAGATAAAGATGGAAATATATTAGTGAAAAAAGGTGGAACAATAACTGGAGAGGATGAAATGCCATATGAATCTGTAATACGCGGTAATAATAATACAAAAGCAATTGATATAATTCCTGATTATGGATTTGAAATAAAACAAATAAAAATAAATGGCGTAAGTATTGATTATATTAATGATGACAATATGACTAAGGATGGAAAAAATGTAAGAATACCGGAAGAATATTTTAAAAATATGCAAGAAGATAAACATATTGAAGTAGAATTTAAACGAATTCCAGGTAAAGTTATTGTAAAGAACTTAGAGGATGAAACTGATAAACCATTAACAGAAGATACAACTGAAAGTGGATATATAGGTGAAAAATATAAAACACAACCATCAAATATAAAATATTATGAATTAGTTGAGGAAAAATATCCAAATAATAGTGAAGGTGAATTGTCTGAAGAAGAAACTGTAGTAATTTATTATTATAAAAAAGTTAAATTTAATTTCAAAATTGAAAAAGATATTAGTAAAATAATAGTAAATAATGAAGAAAAGACAATTGAATCAGGAATGCCAATAATAACATTACAATATAAAAATGTAAGTAATACAATAATAAAAGTTGAGTATAAAATAAAAGTTACAAATACAGAAAAATTAGTTGGAAAGGCAATAATAGAAGAAAATATACCTGATGGATTTGAATTTGCAGAGGAGAATGCAGATGAATGGAATTTGGTTGATGGAAAATATGTATTAGAAACTGAATTAATAAATCCAGGGGAATCTAAAGAATATGTTGTAGTACTAAAATGGAAAAATGATACTCAAAATAAAGGTAAAAAAGTTAATAATGTTAAAATAATAGATACTCAAAATGAAGCAAACTTTGATGAAACAACACTTGAAGACAATGAAGATAATGCGGTAGTAGAGCTTAAAATTGATAAAACAGTAAATGATGTAATAGATGATATAAAAAATGGAAATTCGAAAGAAATAATAAGAGATATAAAAACAGCTGTAAAAACTGGAGATACTATAATTGTTTCAATTGTTGTATTAACAATATCAACGATTAGTTTAATAATTATTGTAAAAAGAAAAAGTAAGAAATAATAAACCTTATAAATGAAAACCACATTGTGTTGTGACACAATGTGGTTTTACTTGCATTGCTTAATTGACAAATTATGTTAAATGGTGATATAATAAAAGTCTGTTCAGGCAAACCGCATAGGCAATGTTAAAAAGGAGAGTAAAATGAAAAAAAAGGCAAAAGTTTTGTTGAGTATTTTGATGGTGATTCTTATTTTTTTGACAGTGGTTTCTACCATGAGCACAAAGGCGTATGCTTTTTTAGCAGATGATTTTGTTGTTGGTGATGTAAATTGTGACAATGAGATTAATGTTGATGATGCTGTTGGAATTTTACAGCATTATGCTAAAACGGCTGCGGGCATTAGCGAGAGTGTTACAGAAGAATTATACGATGTCAATTATGACGGAGTTATTTCTGTTGACGATGCTATTTTGCTATTGCAATATTATGCAAAAAAAGCAGCAGGCCATAGTGATATAGAATGGCCACCTGCTCGGTATGAATTTGGACAAGTGGTGCAGTATGACAGTACACAATCGTTGTATATGCTTTATGATGAAAGTGGAAAATGCGTGAAATTCTTAACAAATGGAGATGTATTTACAGTTTTGAAATCCGTAGGGAATAATAAATATATGATTAGCTATGATGCTGGTATATATTATATCAAAATTGAAAATTATAATTCTTTTGTGTATCTTTATGATGTAAGACATTTTACGTATATGAGCTTTTACACTTATCCAGATATAGGAGATATTGCTTTTTGGTATAATGGAGTGTTTGTAATTCCACTTGAAGTAGATGATTCTGGTGAAAATGAGACAATCAGTCTTGGAGACACATTTGTTATTCTCGAAAAATTGGGGAGAGATAAATACAGAATCATGAAGGAAAACGGAAGAACAGGAACTGTAATTATGGAACTTGACGATTTTTGCAAGTCCATGTATAAAATGACACCTCAATTGTAAAAAACATAAGTAAAATGCCTATGCAATAAAAGACCTCATTATGAGGTCTTTTATTTTTTGTGCTATTAATATCTTTAATGAATAATATTAAGTAAATACTAAAAATATAGGAGGATATTAAATTGGGATATATAGTTTATAAAATAGAACAGGGTGATAATATTTATAAAATAATTGAAAATTATAATATAAGTATAGAAAGAATAATTAGCGCAAATCCAAAGATAAATATATATAATATAATGCCAGGAATGGAAATTGTTATCCCCGTAAGGAGTATTGTGAATACAAAAGTGGAGTATACTTCAAATATTCTTGAAGAAGATATTCGAAACTTAAAATTGATATATCCATTTTTAGAAATCGGTGAAATTGGGAGAAGTGTTTTAAATAAATCTATACCATATATAAAAATAGGTAATGGTAATAAAAAAGTCTTTTATTCAGCTGCATTCCATGCAAATGAATGGATAACTAGTCCTGTTCTTATGAAATTTTTGGAAGAGTATGCACAAGCTTTTGTGGAAAATAAAAATATATTTGGATATAATGCACAAGCTTTGTATTATGCTACTTCATTATATATAGTTCCAATGGTTAATCCAGATGGAGTGGACTTAGTCACAGGTAGTATAAAAAATGTGGAAAACGCATATAAAAATGCGATTCAAATTGCAGATAATTTTCCAGAAATTCCATTTCCAGGTGGTTGGAAGGCAAATATAAATGGTGTGGATTTAAACTTACAATTTCCAGCTGGGTGGAAACAAGCAAAAAAAATAAAATTTTTGCAAGGGTATACAACGCCAGCTCCTAAAAACTATGTTGGAACAGCACCAATTAGTGAGCCAGAGTCTAGGGCAATATATGATTTTACATTAAAAAATAATTTTAAATTAGTAATTGCATATCATACACAGGGAAAAGAAATATATTGGAATTTTCAAAACCTAGCACTAGAAAGTGCAAGGATAATTGGTGAAAACTTTGCAAAGGTAAGTGGATATTTATTAACAGAAGTACCATACAATTCAAGTTTTGCTGGATATAAAGATTGGTTTATACAAGAGTATATTAGACCAGGATATACAGTAGAAGCTGGATTAGGAGAAAATCCACTACCAATTTCACAATTCAATGAAATTTATAATGATAATATTGGAATTTTAGTTTTAGGTTTAGTAAATGCATAAAAACGAAAACACTTAGGGAATATAAAGTCAAGGTAAAGTTCATTGAAAAGAATTCACATTTACATGAAGGTGTAAATAAAGTGTAATGAAAATATAATAAATTTGTAACAAATTGATATAATAAGTCGTTCCGTAAAAAATACAATAAAATTAGACAAAATACTAGATTTTACAAAGCAAAAAATATAATTATAATTGTCTTATAAAATAAAAAATATGGAGGCTATATCAATGGAAAAAATTAAAAATTTCAAAGTGAAAGCAATTGTGTTAATAGCAGTAATAGTTGCAGCTGTTGTTGGCATAGCTGTTTTCACACAAGTTAGCAAGAACACTTCAGATGCAGCTGGAAGTGGAAATGACAAAATTGCTGATGGTACTCTTGAGTTCCAAGCTGTAGATAATAGTGGACAAAGAGTAACTATTAATACTGCACCGGTAGGAAAAGATGTAACATTACATGTTGCACTTACTACATCAGCAGAATCTCATAGTGGAGAAGATTATGTAATTAAAATGGATAATGCTGATTTTGTAATTGATGGTTTAAGCAAGAATGGAGATTATATTGAATTAAATTCAAATGGAAATATAATTAGAGTAACTATCACTTATAATAGTAATAAATCTGCATATGACTTAATTGTTACAGGTTGGAAAAATGGTACATCATTATCATTTGATTTAGGTGGACATAAAAATAGCGAAAATAAAACTACTGTAACAATGGTTACAAATTCTGCAACACATGGTGGTTTAATTGAAGCAGATTTAACAGCATATGGAGATATAAATTATTCAAATACAAAGATTGTTAATCACAATAAATTAACTATATCATCTGATGGAAAAGTAATAAGAGATGAGAATGGAAATGAATTGAATGAAAAACTTACATATATATTAAGAGGAAATCTTGATATAAGTAATTCTGCAAATGCAACAATAAATGGAAAGGTGAATGTTTCTGACATTATAAATATCCCTGCTGGAATAGATATATCAGATTTAGAAACTTTAAAAAGCTATTTAACTGTTTCGGGAACAGGATTATCTGATAGTAATGTAGATTATTCAATTATTCAAGCTGATAGTGGTACAAACAATATAAGAAAATTAAAGATAACATATACACTAGATTCAGCAAATGAAATAAATGATTTTACACATTCAAATAATTATACCATTGATTTTGATATAGTAAGTTTAATAAAAAATAATGGAACTAATATTGCTAAAGGTAGTGAGGTAACATTAACAAATGATTTAAACTCAGAATATATTACTCAATTTGATACAATAACTGCAGATAGATCTACAGCTTCAACTACTATTGAAAAAGATCAAGGACCAATATACAGTTATAATAAAGAAATAATATCTGTTAATGGTGGAAATGTAACTGACTATGTAACAAAAGGAGATACTATTACATATAGAATGACAATTGATAATACTGGACTAGAGGCAGGAACAATTAATTATACAGATTATATACCAGCTAATACAAAATATATAAGTTCAAGTATTGATAATAGTTTAAGTAAAAATGTAAGTAATGCAACTTGGGAATATGATGAAAATACTGGATCAGTAAAAGGAACAGCCACAATAGGAGCAGATGGAAAAATAGTATTAATAATGACTGTAGAAGTAACATCAGAACAAATACAACAAATTAATAATACATTCTTTGATAAAACTGTATCAATACCAGTAAAAAAATTAGAAGATTATACAATTGATAAAAGTGTAGATAAAAATTATTTTCCAGCAAATGATAAAGATAGAACTTTAACATATACAATAACTGTTACAAACACAGGTGCTGGACCACTAATTGATAAAGAAATAACAGATGAATTACCAAATGGTGTAAAATATATTTCCGCAGGTGTTGGTGAAAACACAGATGTTAGTGTAAGTTATGAAAATGGAGTTATTAAATTTACAGGAATTAATTTACAGCCAGGAGAGAGCAAAAAATTTACTATAACATGTGAAGTTGATGGAACTGTTACTGGATGGATTTCAAATACTGCTGTATTTATAGATAAAAGTGATGACGAAGGAATATCTGTAGAAGATCCATTTAATTTTTCAAAATATGTAAATAAAATTGAAAATGGAAATAGAGTAACAAGTCCAAAAGGCGAGATAGAAGCAAATAATGGTGATTCAATAGAATATACAATGTATTTAAAAAATAAAGGTGATGATTACGATTTATCTGGAAACAATGTAGTAATGGTTGATGTAATTCCTTCAACAATATCATGGGATTCTTCTAATGTATACTATACAATAGGAGATGATGAAAATACTCATTATACAGCAAATATTTCAACAGAAGATGCTGAAGGCGGAGTAAAATTAACATGGACAATTGATTCAGTTAATGGAAATTCAATATTAGCAAATGGTCAATTAGTTACATTACACGTATTTGGAACAGTTAATACTGGAAAAGTTACAACAATAACAACAATAAAAAATACAGCTAAAATCGAAAACTTAAAGAAAGAATCAACAGCTGTTATAAAAGTTAAACCTACAAAAGAAATTGAATTTGAAAAATATGTGTATAAAATATTTGATGAAAATGGAAATAAAATATATGAAAATACAAGTGGAACATTAGAAACAGATCAATCTAAAATACCTCTTGTTGGAGAAAATTATACAGTTGTATATAGAACAATAGTTAAGAACACAAGTGGAGAAGTAATAAAAAAAGTAAAACTAACAGAAAAACCTGATAATGGAGAACAAATTGGGTTAAGTACAAAATATTACGATCCAGTAAGTGGTAATGTAATAACTGGTACAGATAGCGTTGCTGATGCAGCTCATATTAGAATAAATGTTTATGATAAAGACAATGTATATAAAGGAACATTTACAACAGCTCACATTGACTGGTGGGGTGGAGGAGTTACAATAACAACTGAAGATTATAAAAAGAGAAATATAGCTTACGAATTATGGTATTCAGAAGGTGTTGACAGCAATGGCTTCTCACTAGATGTTGATGAAACAAAAACATTCGAATTTTCATTAGTAACAACAAGTACAAATTTCCAAAAAGTTACTAATACAATTTATAATGAAAATGATACAGCAAAATCAGAGACTTTATATAGTAAGAAAACAGTTAATGATATTGATAAAACAGTAGCATTAACATCAAAAGAAAATGTTTCTACAAATCAAAATTTTGTTGATACTTTGGATATTTTAGCAAGTAAATTAGATGATAATTATTTAATATATAAAGTTACATTTAATACAAAAGGTTGGGTAAATGATGAAATAGAAATAAAAGATGTTTTAAACAATAACTTTAGTTATGTTACAGAAGGTGTTGATGGATATAATGGATTGCCAATAGTTGCAATAACTAATGTTTTAGATCCATGGAATACAGCTACTCTTGTAAAAGATGAGGATAATGATACAGATGCTGAAGATACAACTGATGAATATTCAGTTACAGCAAATGGAAACAATATGACAATAAAAATTAAACCAAGTAAAAATAGAAAAGATTTTTATCAAAGTCAATTTACAATTTATTATTTAGTAAAATCTAACGGAGCTATTTCATTAGATACATTAAGTGCAAAAAATACAGCATCAATACAATACAATAATAATACTATTTCTGATACAGCTACAGTAAATGTTATTAAAGAAAAAGCATATCCTGGATTAACTAAAAAATACAAAGGTGCATATGGATCTTCAACTACAACAATGGATGGTATAAATCCAAAATTAAATGAACATGCAAACGAAAATAGCCGTTTAGTATGGACATTCAAAGCAGTTAATGATACAGCATCAAATGCAAAAGCAATAGAAGATTACACAATTTCAGATGTGTTACCAGTAGGATATGAATATGACAATTTATATAGTAATAATACAGGAAATGAAACTATATATTATCCATCATTTACAGTCGTAAAATCGACAGGAAGTAAAACATATAGTGCATATGATGGTACATATGTAGAGCCAACACATTCTACAACTGTTATAGATGGAGAAACAAGAAATGTAATTTCATGGCATTTTACAGATGAGGAGTTTAAATTAGAACCTGGTGAATATATAGAATTTTTAATTTCTTGTAAATTACCTGGAACCACAGCAAAATCAAGTGTTGCAGTTAATGATACATATTTAATAATAAATGGAGATTATGAAACGGATTCAAATGATGATGTTACAACTTTTGAAGGTAAAAAGGCATTGCATGCGCAAGATTATGTAATAGTTGGTTCAGCAAATGTTACGACAGCTTCTAAAGAAGTAGAGCTTTATGAAGAGCAACAAGACGGTTACCAAAAAGCTTCTAGTGCAGAAACAGACAATAATAAAATTGAGGCTAAAGTTGGAGAAGATATTAAATATACATTAAATATAAAAAATGACTCACCTTCATATGTTAAAAAGTTAGTTATAATTGATAGATTACCATATGTAGGAGATAAATACTTATCAACAGAAACAACATCAGGAAGAGAATCTGCATTTAGTCTTAAATTTAAAGAGATAGCAGAAATAAAAATTGTTAATGAAAATAATCAAATAATTAAAACAGTAGGAAATGATGAATATCAAATAGATTTTTCTGATTACAAAGGAGTAATATCTTCAGATAGGTCAGATTGGAATAAAGGAAGCAGTGAAATTACAACATGGCATTCTACATATAATAGTAATTCTGATGTAAATATGAGAATTGCATTTAATGAAGATATACAACTCGATACAGATCAAACAATAAAAATAGTATTTAAAGCAACATTACCAACAGGCAACTGGATTGAAGCTTCAGGCGAAGGAAAAATAGCATGGAACAACTTTGCCTACAATAGAACAACTGTTAACAAAATAACAGGAGAAGTTGGCGATACGCTAGTTGCTGAATCTGCAAAAGTTGGTATATGGGTTGAAAAACAAGAAACTCAAATTACAGTAAATAAAGTTTGGGATGATAATAGTAACTTCCATGGAATTAGACCATCAAGTATTAAAGTTCAATTAATGAAACGTACAGCTGGAAGTTCAGATGCATATGTAGCATATGGAAATCCAATAGAACTTTCTGGAAATGGTGATACTTGGGGAACAGTAGTTTCAGGATTACCTAAATATGAAAATGGTAATTTACTTGAATATACATTTGTAGAAGTTGATGAAAATGGAAATAATGAAGGAAACATAAATAATTATGTAACAAGCGATTCTCTAGAATCAACAGATTCAAATGGATATAAAGTAGTAACAATAACAAACAAAGAAAGAACAGGAAAAATTGAATTAATAAAAACTGTAAAACATAGAGAAAATGATGTATCTTCAACAACAAATGAAAAGTTCTATTTTGTAATAAAAGATACAACAACAAACAAATATGTGTTACATGATAACAATAACAAAGTTTCTTCATATGTATTTATAAATTCATTAAGTACATATAACGATCTTGCTAGTGTATTATGGAGTATTAATCCAAGTGAAAACAATAAACTTGAAATAGATAATTTAATATTAGGAAGAACATATCAAGTTATCGAAACAAATGCAGGTGGAATTGAAATTACAAATTCAAATTCAAAATACCTAGTTGCATATAACCCATCAATAAATAATATTATAGATGAAAATACAACATATAAATTTGAAGTAATTAATACATTAAAATTAATAAATGTAACAGTAACTAAAGTATGGGATGACGAGTCAAACAAACATAATATAAGACCAACAGAAATAACACTTCAATTATATGCAAATGGTAAACCTGTTGATGGTAAAACAATAACAATTTCTGCAAACAATGCATTAAATGGTGATTTATCAAAATGGGTATATACATTTACAGACTTAAGAAAAACAGATGATGAAGGAAATGAAATAATATATACAGTAGCTGAGGTTGATAATCTAGAAGCTAATTATACAGTTACTGTAGGAGACACAACAAATGATGGTTCAACAATAAGTCAAACAATTACAAATAAAGAAAAAGTTGGTCAAATTACAGTAACTAAGAGAGTAATGAATTATGGTGCTGATATTACATCTTCAGCAAATGGAACATATTATTTTGTAATAAAACAAGGTAATGATGGATATGTTTCAAGTGATGGAAGTGTAAAGGCATACAAAGATTCTACATGTATATATTCAATACAAACAGGCTCTTATGATCAAGCAACATACAGTAAAACAATTTCTAACTTAACATATGGAAAAACATATACAGTTATAGAAGTTGATAAAGCTGGAAATGAAATTGATACAAGTAAAGTAAATTATCAAATTACATATGAAAATCAAAACATATTAATTGATAATGATAATGTATCTGGAAATGCAACAATTATAAATACATTAAATACAACAGATAAAAAAGTATACAAAATATGGGAAGATTCATCAAACAAACATAATATAAGACCAGCAAGTGTAACACTTCAATTATATGCTGATGGAGTAGCATATGGTGATCCTGTAACACTAACTGCAGATAATATTGATACAGATTCAAATAAATGGTCATATGTATTTACTAATTTGAAAAAATACAAAGATGATGGAGTTACAGAAATTGTATATACAGTAAAAGAAATTAATTTAGATTCTCATTATACAAAAGAAGAAAAAGATTTAACAGTTACAAATACAGAAATAACTGGTAATGTAACTATCACAAAACAAGTATTTAACAATGATAGTGATATTACAGCTACAACTGATAGAACTTTCTACTTTATAGTAGAGCAATTTACAAATAGCGTATCTGATGGATATGTTACAAGCTCAGGAGAGCTAACAAATGACAAAACAAAGGCAATATTCTCTATAAAAACAGGCGCAAATGGTGATGCTAACTTTAGTAAAACAATATCTGGATTAGCTGTTGAAAAATCATACAAAGTTATAGAGGTAAATGCTGATGGAAATGAAGCTACAAAACAAAATTCTGATTATATAGTTGAATATGACAATAATCAAACGATGACATTAAAAACACTTGAAACATCTGCAAGTACTACAGTAAAAAATAGACTTGATACAATAGATGTTATTACAAATAAAGTATGGAATGATAATGATGGTGCAAATGGATTTAGACCAGATTCTATATTAGTTCAATTATATGCTGATAATGTAGCTGTTGGAGAAAAAGTAAAATTACCAGATGAATCAGGTAATTGGACACATACATGGACAGGATTAACAAAATATAAAGAAAATGGAACAGATTTAGTAACATATACAGTGAAAGAATTTGATAAAGAGGGAAATGAATCAATTAAAAATTATATCCAAATGCCAGTTTCAACAGAAACAACAAATGATTCAGTTACTATAACTTTAACAAATAAAGAAGTTCTAGGTGGATTAACAATTAGTAAATATGTTTTAAATTCACAAGGAAATGCAATAACAAATGTTCCAGATGCATTTAAAGGACCATACTATGTAACTGTAGTTAGAAAAGATAATGGAAATTATATTGATGCTGATGGAAAAGAATCAAAGGCTGTGAAGGTTATTCAATTAAATGCTGGAGAATCTGTAACAATAACAAATATACCTTTAACAACATATAAAATTACAGAAACAGATGTAACTGGAAAACCAAAAGCTGATGATAACCAATTTACATCAAGATTTGAAATTATTTATAATAACAATACTCAAGAAGTTACAATAAATGATTCTTCAGAAGCCGTAAGTGTTATTATTTATAACAAAATAATAGAGAAAACGAAGTTAGATGTAACAAAAATTTGGAATGATAGTAACAATCTACATGGTTTAAGACCAGAAAAAATAATTGTTAAATTATATAAAATAGGTCCAAATGGAGAAAAAATTGATACAAATATTACAAAAGAAATAACTGCTCCAGATGATAATAAATTTGCAAATACATGGACTGCTTCATTTGAAAACTTAGATAAATATGATGAAAATGGAAATGAAATAAAATACACAGCAGATGAAATTGTAGTTCCAACAAACTATACAAAAGATACAAAACTAAATAGTGATGTTATAGGAACAACAAATGATAGTGTAACAATAACAAATACAGAAGAGCTAAGAAGTTTAACTGTAACTAAAAAATATTTAAATAATTTAGGAACAGATATAACAGGAACAGCAGAAGTAACATTCCATTTCATAGTAGAACAATTAAATAATGGAACATCAGAAGGATATGTTAATGAACAAGGTGGAATATCATCAAATAAAACTGTATTTAATTTAACAATAGGACCAAATGTAAATAACAACTTTAGTAAAGTAATAAATGGATTAACTAAAAATAGATCATACAAAGTAATTGAAACAGATGAAAATGGAAATGAAATAACTACTGATAATTCTAATTTTGAAGTAAGTTATATAAATCAAACAAATACAATATCAGATTCAGATGTAAATACAACAATTACAAACAAATTAAAGAGCAGATCTTTAAGAATAACTAAAAAATGGATTGATGATGAAAGCCATAATTTAAGAGGTGACATCAAAGTAACATTAAAAGCTGATAATGAAGTTTATAATACATATACATTAAGAAAAGAAAACAACTGGACTACAACAATAGCTGGATTACCAGAATACAGAGATAATGGTATTGATAAAATTATATATACAGTAGAAGAAGATACTTCAACTATTAAAAATTACGAACAAGGAACAATTGAAGAAGTAAGAGATAATGAATTTGTAATAACAAATACTGAGGTTACTGGAAGTATTAATATAATTAAAAAATTATTAAATACTGAAGGAAAAGTTATTGATGATGTTTCAGATAAATTATCTGACCAAATATATTATGTTATTGTAAAAAGAAATTCAAATGGACACTACTTAGATGCTGATGGAAAAGAGCATTATACACCAATGATAATTCCAGTAAAAGCTAATGAACAGAAAGTATTAAGTAATGTTGCACTAGATGAATATACTGTAACAGAGGTTAATATAGATGGTGAGTCAGTTGAAGATGGATTTACTATAACAGATAAAGATGGAAATGTAATAAACCTTACAGTTTCATATAATAGTAAAACAGTTGAATTAACAAAAGAAATAAAAGATGGAACAGTAATAGTAAAAAATAAAATTTCTGATATCACAGAAGTACCAATTAAAAAAGTATGGAATGATAAAGAAATGAATATTGAACATAGACCAATATCAATTGATGTCGTGTTATATGCAAATTCTGCTCCAGCAAAAGATTTAAATGGAAATGTAATGAGAATAACATTAACAGAAGCAAATAAAGTTGATGATTATAATTGGACATATACATTTAAAAATTTACCAAAATATGATTCAAAAGGTAATAAAATTATTTATACAATATCAGAGGAAAACCTAAGATATGGTGAAACTGAAGATGAAACAGGATTCTATAATCCAACAGTAGATCAAACAAAATTGACAATAACAAATACACCAGTTAAAAATAATGATAAAGTTGGTTTAACAATCACAAAAGAATGGGTTGGAAATGAATTCGAGTCAAGTCATAGACCAAAATATATAACATTTATAATAAGAAGAACAGATACGAAAGAAGAAGTTAGAAGAGTAAATATAACAGCAGAAATGAATTGGACATACACATGTGATGATTTATTAAAATATAATGATGCATTATATGAAATAAATTATGAAGTATATGAAGTAATACCAAACAACGATGACTTTAAATTTTACGATGTATCAGGAGCTACACTATTAAATGGTGAAAAAGTTAAAAAGGCTGATGAAACAAGTAAAAATAACTTTAGAATTACAAATACATTTAATGTACCAGATGATAAAGTTAGTATTGAAGTTCAAAAAATATGGACAAACATAATTGAAAATTATGATGATACTATACCAAATCAAATTGTAATTGGAGTTGTAGGAACTGTTGATGGTAAAGAAGTATATACAAATAAATTTACTATTGATAAAAAGACACATCAAAATTCTGCTGGAACACAATGGAATTATATAATTGAAAACCTACCAAAATATGATTCTGAAACAGGCAAGGAAATTTCATATGAAGTAACAGAAGATACAATTAAAAACTTCAAATTAATAGAAACAAAATCTAATTATACAGGAGATCAAAAATATGTAATATTTAAAAATGAGCAAGTAACTGGAAGCTTTGATGTAATTAAGACAGTATTTAATACAACAGAAGAAGGAACAGAAAAGAATATTACAGATACAATGAAATCAAGATATTACTTTACAGTAACTTGTGTAGAAAAAGGTATAACATATTATGTTGATGCAAATGGTAAATTAAATAGAAGCAAAGTTGTATTATCAGTTGCAACAGGAAATGGAGTTTCTACAACAATTAAAAACTTATTACTAGATAAAACATATACTGTAACAGAAACAAATGATAAAGGTGAAAAGCTAACACAAGATAATAGTGATTATATAATTACAAAAGGTGAAGGAACAGTAACTCTTACAGAAGACAAAGATACAGATACAGTAGAATTAATAAACAAATTACAATCAAAGAAAATTATCATAACTAAAAAATGGGATGATAACAATAATGCATATGAAAAACGACCAGAAAGTATTAAATTTATTTTATATAGAACAGTAGGAAGCACAACAACATCTAAAGAAATGATAATAAATACAAAGAATTCAAGTGTAAATGGAAATTCTTGGAAACATGAAATTGACAATTTACCAATTATGGATGACACAGGAGCAACTATTAGTTATAGAATAGTTGAAGATCAAAATGGATTAGAGTGGTACTATTTATCTGATGAAAAATCAAATATGAGTAAAAACGAAGATTCATACGAATTTACAAATACTGAAGTAGTAGGAAATTATAGTTTACAACTATCAAAAGTTGATGATAAAGGATTTGCAGTTGGTGGAATTAAATTCGAAATTGATGGTAAAGAAGAAGAAACAACTAAAAATGGTAAAATTGTAATTATCGATAGAAAAGAAATTTTCGATGATTCTGAAGAAGTAATTAAGATAAAAGAAATTTCAGATACAAGTACAATAACAAATAAAAAATATATTAAACTTAAAGAAGAATTAAATCTACATATTAAGAAACAAAGAGTTGAAAATGAATGTAAAGTAACAGGAATATCACTTGATGGAAATGTTTACAATGATAGTGTAATACGTAGTGTAGAATTAGAAAATGGTGCTACAACAACAGTAACTGCTAAAGTTATTGATAATAATATTAAAATTGAAATTGTTAATGTTGAACAAACACCAGATTTAAGTTTGAAGAAATTTATTACAAAAGTAAATGATACTGAAATAACTTCACAAACTCCAAGATTCACAAACAAAGCTGATGGAACTTATACTTATAATAGATCAGATGAAGTATTGGATGTAGAAGATAATGATTTAATTACATATACAATAAGAGTCTACAATGAAGGAAATATTTATCAATATGCAGAGCTTGTTGAAGATATAATTCCACAAGGATTAGAATTTGTAGAAGATAATGAAATAAATATTGCCAATGGTTGGGTAAAAACAGAAGATAACACAGTAAGAACAGCTTTACTTTCTAAAGCAAATGGAGAAGAAAATATATTAAGTCCATTTATTCCAACAAATATGGATTCTCCTGATTATAAAGATTTACAAATTGTTCTAAAAGTTGTAGAGCCTGAAAACAGCGATAGAATCGTAACTAATAGAGCTCAAATAATGAACCAAGTAAATAAAGATGGAGAAAAGGTTGATGATATAGATTCAACTCCAGGTAAATGGATAGAAGGCGAAGATGATCAAGACTGGAGAAGTGTAAAAGTTAAATATTTTGACTTAAGTTTAAGTAAATATATAACTAAAGTAGTTGTAGTTAAAGATGGACAAGAAACTGTAAAAGAAACAGGAAATACAGCTGAAAATAATAATAAAAATGTAACAAAAGTTGATTTAAAACGTAGCGAAATTGAAAGTGCAGTAATTAAAGTAGAATATGGAATTACAATTAAAAATGAAGGTGAAATAGCCGGAACAGCTAAGAAGATAATTGACTACTTACCAAGTGGATTTAAGTTTGAGAAAAACGATAATGTAAATTGGTATGAACAAGATGGAAATGTTGTTACTGATGAGTTAGAAAATGTAATGATAGAGCCAGGACAAACAGCTACAGTTAAGTTAGTATTAACATGGAATAATTCAGCAACAAACATAGGAACAAAAACAAATACAGCTGAAATATTAGAAGATTACAACGAAAGTGATACTCCAGATATAGATTCTACACCAGGAAATAAAGATCTTAATGAAGATGATATAGATAATGCTCAGATTATGATAACAGTAAAAACAGGTGGTATAACATATGGAATACAAATTGCAAATTGTATATTAGCAATATTCGCAGTAGTAATTTTAGGAGTAGAAAAAATAAGAGTTGATAGAAAAAGAAGAGCATAAAAGGAGAAATATATATTAAAAAATAAAAGGTAATAGAATTTATTCTATTACCTTTTTATTTTTAAATTAAATTTGGGGACGGTCCTTGAAGATAAAAAAGAGGGACGGTCCTGGTTTATATTATTTAAGTTAAATTGTTAATCAATAAAGATAAAAACTTTATAAAAGATTGAAATTAGCTCTTGACAGTAAAGGAGAAATGATATAAAATTTTATACATTGAGATGCAACTGTAGCTTAGCTGGATAGAGCGTTCGGCTACGAACCGGAAGGTCGGGGGTTCGAATCCCTCCAGTTGCACCAATGATGTATCTGTTCAAACTAATAGAACAGAGAGAAAAAATCAATCAGAAAATAAAAATCTGGTTGATTTTTTTGTGTCTAAAAATAATATTCAATTTGCAAAATAATGTGAAACGTGCTATACTTTAAAAATATAAATTTTGTTGCCCAAAAAGTATAAAATCTTGGAGGGTAAAACCTCCAAACAATTGAAGGAGGCTTTATAAATGAAAATTGGTTTTTATGCAGGAAGTTTCGACCCATTTACAAATGGACACTTACATGTAATTGCAAAATCTGCCCAGCTTTTTGATAAAGTGGTAGTTGGAATTGGTGTCCATCCAAAAAAAGCCCGGAGATTTAATAAGGAGTTAATGCAAAGAGCCATTGAGCAAGTGCTTATTCGCGAGAACTTGAACAATGTAACAGTTATCTCATACGATAATCTTTCTGTAGATGTTGCGTTAGACCATAATTCTACGTTTTTAGTTAGAGGTATCAGAAATGGTATGGACTATGAATACGAAGAAAACATGGCATCTATTAACGAGGAAATATCGGGACTTGACACAGTTTACATTAGGGCAGGTAATTTAGGAAATATCAGTTCGAGTATGGTTATGGAATTGCTCAGGAACAATAAGGATGTTTCCAAATATCTTCCTAAAGAAATTTTGGAGTTAGTAAAGAAATAAGAACCAAAAGGGAAGAAGGCATGAGATTATCTCATGCCTTCTTCTTTTTTTGTATTTTGGGAAAATCTATTATTTGATCTTCATTTGTAGGAATTATTTTAGGAAAATTGATTTAAAAAAAATTAAAAAAATACTTGATTTTTATAGAAAAATTTGTTATTCTATATGCATTGATTGATTTTTGTCAATCTTTGTGAATGCCGGATGGTTATAAACAAGTATGTTAATCGCATTAAATTTTGTATAGCAAATCAAGATTTAAAAATTTTTAAAAAAATTTAAAAAATGTATTGACAATTATAAAAATCCAGTTTATAATAAGTCTTGCATTCAGCAATGCAACAAAAAATAATATGAATCATTTGGGTCATTAGCTCAGGTGGTAGAGCACTTGACTTTTAATCAAGTTGTCCGCAGTTCGAGTCTGCGATGGCTCACCAAATGTTTAGGATTGAAAAAATCCTAAACATTCATATTATTTTAAGGCCCGTTGGTCAAGCGGTTAAGACATCGCCCTTTCACGGCGGAGACATGAGTTCGATTCTCGTACGGGTCACCACAACTTAATAATGCCACTTTAGCTCAGCTGGTAGAGCAACTGACTTGTGGGATAGATAGAATGTAATTTCTATTTTGAACTATCTTGCACCTTTATCTGGAAACGGATAGAGTGGACACCGCTAATTCGGGGAAGACTAAGTTTTTTATATGTTAATCCCGAGCTAGGAGAAATCCGAGTGTAGAGACTTTATACGGTGTACCTAAAGTTAGTAAACTATGGTAAAGAGAAAGTCCAGACTACAAACACATTTGTGGTAATGAAAATTATAGTAGTATGAATCAGTAGGTCGTCTGTTCGATTCAGACAAGTGGCTCCAATACTTAAAATCAGGCTTGTTTAAAACTTGTCTGATTTTTTGTTATATAAAAATTGGTGGTGATATTATGAGATGTATAAATTGCAATGAAATAATAAGCAAAAGGTCAAAATATTGCTCAATAAAATGTCAAAAGGAATATCAACAAAAAATATATATTAAAAAATGGAAAAATAATGAGGTAGATGGGATGAGAGGTGAATATCAGCTTTCGTCATATATAAAAAATTACATATTTGAGAAATATAATAATAAATGTGCTAGATGTGGATGGAGTAAAATGAACCCATATACTAAAAATATTCCGTTAGAAATAGAGCATATTGATGGTAATTACAAAAATAATATTGAAGAAAATTTAATATTATTGTGCCCGAATTGTCATTCATTAACAAGTACATATAAAGGGGCAAATTTAAATCATGGAAGAAGTGAAAGAAAAAAATATACTAAAAGGAGTGATATAAATGTCTAAAGTAGTTCTTGTTACAGGAGGTTCAAGGGGAATTGGAGCAAATATTGTTGAGGCTCTTGCAAAAGATGGATATAATGTTATTTTAAATTATAATAATTCAGAAAACGAAGCAAGAAAAATTCAAGAAAATTTATTAAAACAAAATATAAATATAGATATATATCAGGCTGATGTTTCAAATCATATTGAAGTTACAGGCTTGGTTAATTATTGTATCAATAAATATCACAAAATTGATGTATTAATAAATAATGCTGGAATATCGCAGATCAAATTATTTACAGATATATCAGACATAGAATGGAATAATATGATTCAAACAAATTTAACATCAGCATTTTATACAATAAAAGATACATTACCATCAATGATTCACCATAAAAGTGGTTGTATTATAAATATATCATCTATATGGGGAATAACAGGAGGATCTTGTGAAGCACATTATTCTGTTTCAAAGGCGGGATTGGATGCAATGACAAAATCTTTAGCAAAAGAGCTTGGACCATCAAATATTAGAGTGAACAGTATTGCACCTGGAATAATTGACACAAGTATGAATTCACATTTATCAGAAGAAGAGCTACAAGAAATTAAGCAAGAAATACCATTAGAAAGAATTGGTAATCCAAATGCAATATCAAAATGTATAAAGTGGTTAATAGAAGATGATTATACAACAGGACAAATTATTTCAGTAAATGGTGGATGGCTTATATAGTTTATATAAATTTTAAATAAATTTTTTCAAAAGAGCAATAATATTGTAATCTAAGATTGAATAGTACAATATTATTGCTCTTTTGAGATTTTATAGATATCAATATTTATATTTATTTTATACAATAAATTTCAATTTGATTTTATTACAGAATTATCAGTTTGTATAAGGAAATAAGTTGGTAAAAATTTTAATAAAAAAACATAAAAACATGTAACACTAGGGATATAAGAAAAAACAAAAATTTACATAAAATAAGTCGAAAAATATTGTTTTTGTGTTAGTAATATGATATAATATTACCTAGTTTTGAGAAAAATGAAAAAAAGCTCAAACTCTTACGGAAGATGAAGTTTAAAGGATATCATACAGTCATAAGTATGATATTTATTTAATTTAGAGATATAAATAAATATTTACAAAATGTAAAGGAGTAATGAATATGCAAAAAAGATTAAAATTAATAGTAATTACTATTTTAGTAATGTTTATGAGTATTGCAATTACAAATTCAAAAGTGGAGGCAGCAACAGTAACTATTAGTCCTTCAAAAACATCATATGTAATAAATGGATCAAAACCACTATATAGATATGTGGAATCAAAGGGGAATTATAATAACATTTATTGCTTGAATTATGGTGGCGTTTTAAATAATGGAAGTGTTTATACAGTAAATGCAGACTTATACAACATGTCAGCTGATCAAATAAAAAATGTATTTGGATCAACTGAAAACTATAACAAAGCCTTGTGGGTTATTGATAATATGATAATTACACAAAATCAAAGTAAAGATGAAATAATGGTTATGGTAAAGCAATTAGAAGAAGCATTACATTCAGAAACAGCATTAAATGCTGTAAGAAAAACATATAATGTACCTAACCTTAAAGCTGGAGATATGGATAATGTAATAAACCATATTTATTCTAATGGAAAGTATGATGTATATTACGCAATACAACAAAGCGTTTTATGGACATATACAGTAAATAGATACAGTTTTAATGGATTATCTTCAATAGGTGGAGGAATAGACCTTGAGGGAAAATATTATAAATGGATGTATACAGGATTAAAAGCTGAAGCAGACACAAAAGGAAATTATAACTCGCCAAATAAAAATAAAAACATTGCATCAATAATAAATAATATAACAATGGATTCTAAATCTGCAACAATTGATGTTAACAATAGAAGAGTTGGACCATTTGTTATTAATGGATATAATAATGAAATAATGACAAAAAAAGAATATGCAGTTACAATTAATGGAACTAAATTAGATAATTCTGATTTTTCATATTCATTTGACGGAAGAAATGTTTATTTTACAATAAAAAATACATCTTATGATTTATCAGCAGCAAAAGTCGATATTGCAATGAATATAAAAGCAACAAGTACTACAGGATCATATTTGTTTAAACAATATTCACAAAACATAGTATCCCTAAATAAAGATGTAGTAGTAAAGCATTTGAGTGGGTCAACAGAAGATACTGAATTTGATTTAAGATTGTTAAAAAATATTACAGGAGTATGGTCTGTTGATAATTCTACTGCAAGATTGAAATGTGATTTAGAAAGCCAAAATTTATCATCAAGAAAATTAGAAAGAATTTCAAGTTTGCAAAAGGGTGATACTACGGAAAATTGGTATTTAAATAAATATCCTATATCAGTTGCAACAGGAGATATAGTAAGATACAATATTACAATTGCAAATGAGGGAAACTTAGATGGATATGCAACAAAAATAACAGATTATATTGCAGATGGACTTGAACTTGTTAGTAAAGATGAATTAGTAAAATTAGGAATAATAAATCAAGATGCTGAATATTATGGATGGACAACAGAAAAATCTGAAAATGGATTTACTGCAGTTTCTACTACATATTTGGCAGATAAAAAATTAAATGCTTATAACAAAAACACAAATGCAATTGATACAAAATATGTTCAAATATATTGTAAAGTAAAAAGCAGTAATGCCGGAGAATTATTAAAAAATGTTGCAGAAATAACAGGTGAAAAAGCAACGAACTTAAGTGGAAAAGAAGTAAGCGATAGGGATTCAACACCTGGAAATATTAAATTTTCAGATTTATCTTCTACATGGAAAGGTAACAGTGGAAACAAAGATATAGAAAGAACAAATATAAAAGAAAAATATTCTTATCCTGGTAAAGAAGATGATGACGACTTTGAAACAGTAAAAGTACAAAATTTTGATATGGCATTAACAAAAGAAATAACATCAATTGAATATCCTAATGGAAACAAAGTAGATTTAACAAGACTTGTAAATGTTGATAAAACAAAATTAAATAATAAAACATCTACAACAGCAACTTATAATATGGATAAAAGTTTAATAACTGTAACTAAAGATTCAATAATAACATATACAATTACAGTATATAATGAGGGTAATGTGGATGCATATGCGTGGATTGTAACAGATTATTTGCCAAAAGGATTAGAGCTATATGCTACTGAAGTAGATGGGGTAAATTATGAATGGAAAGTTACTGAAAAGGATAATGGAACATCAGTAATACAATCTATATATTTACATGATAAGAAAATAGATGCATTCAATGGAAATCAATTGAGCTCTGCAAGCATAAAAGTAAAATGTAAAGTAACATCTGATGAAACAAATCGTATATTGACTAATGTAGCTGAAATATCAGATTATAGATATTATCCAAACGGAAAAGAAGATCCATACAATTATGTTTCTGCAGATAAAGAAAATGTAGATGTGGATTCAGTACAAGATAATATTGGAAAGCTAATGTCTAAGGAAAGTACACCTGACAAAATTTCTTCATATGAACAAAAAGTAAAATCAATTGATCAAGAAAAAAATTATATAAGCAAAGAAAAAACTAACTATGAAGATGATGATGATTTTGAAAATGTCATAATTGGAAATAAATCATTAGATTTAGCTCTTAGAAAAAGTATTTCTGCTGTAAATGGACAAACAGTAGTAAATGATTATAATTTAACAGAAAATAGATTACCAAAAATAACTGGTGAAACAGCATTATCTGCATTAGCAACAGGAAATGCAGAATATTATCACAATAAAGAAGCTATTGAAGTAAATCAAAACGATGAAATTACATATACAATAAGAGTATATAATGAAGGTAATGAAGATGATTATTGCGGTTATGCAAAAGAAATAACAGATTATTTACCAGAAGGATTAACATTTGTTAAAATAGATGATACATCTACAGCAAAATGGCAAACAACATCAAAAGAAGGCGATTCAACAGTTAAATTAAAATATATAGGAAATGAAACAATATATAATAATAGTTTATTTGAAATATATAAACGAAATTATACTGGAAATACAGATATGACTAATTTATATCAAACAGTTTCAATCATATGTAAAGTTAATGGAACATCTGGTTATTTAACAAACAGAGCAGAGATATCAGATGAAGTTGCAACTGATGAAAATGGAACCATTATTGATGGGGTAAAAGATAGGGATTCAACACCTGGAAGCCTAAGTGGAATTGATTTAAATTTAAAATATTATTATAATTATTATAATGTAAAATATGGTATTAATGATACTTATGTTGATTTTTATGTTGGTGAAGAAAATGGTAAAATAGAAGATGATATTGATTTTGAAACTGTACTTGTAAAATCTCAAACAGTAGATATAAATGGAACAAAAACATGGAACGACGAAGGAAATAAAGATAAAACAAGACCAGAAAAAATAACAATATATTTATTAGCAAATGGAAAACAAGTAGACGCTAAAGAAATAAGCGAAAAAGATGGATGGAAGTATAGCTTCACAGGACTTGCAAAATATGATGACAACAAACAAGAAATAAAATATACAGTTGATGAAAGTGAAGTAGAAAAATATACAAAACAAGTAAATGGATATGACATAATAAATACATATACACCACCAGAAACAATAGATATTAGCGGAACAAAAACATGGAATGATGAAGGAAACAAAGATAAAACAAGACCAGAAAAAATAACAATATATCTATTAGCAAATGGAAAACAAGTAGATGCTAAGGAAATAAGTGAAAAAGATGGATGGAAGTATAGCTTCACAGGACTTGCAAAATATGATGACAACA
>ERZ831979.108-NODE-108-length-97617-cov-17.079621_pt1 | contig 97617 bp, 122 predicted proteins | sample MGYA00519952_ERZ831979 | MGnify/ENA primary metagenome ERZ831979 (study PRJEB31850, sample SAMEA3708723) | human gut metagenome | biome: human gut; feature: human-associated habitat; material: faeces | place: China | collected 2014 ...
GATATTACTTCTTTCTTTGTAGAATCTAGAATAAATCTAGATGGTAGATATGATAAACAAAGAGGTTTAAAATATAATCTTGGAGTACTTAATACTAACTTTAACCTTATAAATAAATCTTATACACAAAGGAATAATTTCTTTAATTATAAACAGATAGAAGATGAAGGTATTGTAAACTTTCCTAATCAGATAACTATATCTAAGACTAAGGTATTAGGTGAAGATGTAGATTCATGGACTAATGTTACTCTTGCAAGTGTATTTGATTTAGATGGAGATAAAGGTAAACTTAATGCAATAAGAAAAATTAACAATGACCTTTATTGTTTCCAAGATAGTGGTATATCAAGATTGCTTTATAATTCCAGAGTACAGGTTAATACTTCTGATGGTGTACCTATTGAAATAGCTAATAGTGCTAAATTACAAGATAAGCAATATTTATCTGACTCTATAGGATGTCAAAATAAATGGGCTATTAAATCTACTCCTCAAGGTATTTATTTTGTAGATACTTATAATGGAGAACTTTATAGAATAAATGATAAAGGTATTACTCCTATATCTCAAAATAAATTTAAAAATTACTTTACTAAATTAAGTTCTAATGTTTGGTCTCCTTCATTATGGAATTATGAGAATAGCAATAACTTTATAGATTCTATTAAACTCGAATATGATAGTACTACTTATGATTTATATATAGTAAGTAGAGATACAGCTTTAGCTTATAATGAATTATTAGGTGAATTTACTTCATTCTATGATTATGGTTCTACTTTATATTGGGTAAATCTTAATGATAAGAGTTTACAGATAAATAAAGATAGTATTTATGAAGCATATAAAGGTGAATATGGTTTATGCTATAACCATTATACTTCTGCAAATATAGAATTTATAGTTAATAGTGAATTTGATTTAGATAAGATATTTGAAACAGTAGAACTTACTACAAGTGATACTGCTAAGATTAATAATTGGAAAGCAGATTATTATCCATTTGATACTCTAGAAGTAAGCAATGAATATCAGAAGGGTAAGAATGAAGCTTCTTCTACTAATGTAAAAAAGAAATTTAGAACTTGGAGATGGCAGATACCTAGAAATAGTAAAAAGAATGAAGATGGTATTATAACTAATAGAGATAGGATTAGAAATATGTGGGCTAAGATAAGACTCAGTAAAAATTACAATTCTCCTTTATCTATTTATGATATTAATGTAGCTTACTATAGTTAAATTATAGCAGGATATTAAGTATTTACTTAGTATTCTGCTATTTTTTATTAATTTTATTTGTAGTATTAAATAATTTGTGTATCTTTGCAAAATAAAATAATTAACTATGAGAAAGAAAGATAAGTTATATACAATAAAACAACCTATTAATTTATATCCTGATGGGGGTAATACTAAAGAATCTACTTTATTAAGTGATTTAACTAATGGCAATGGTCTTAGTTTAAAGAATACCTTTAGTGGTCAAAACTTAACAGATATAGCTAAAGGTGGTATAGGAGCTTTAGGCTCTGTAGTAGGACAAGTAGGTGGAAATCTTATTGGTGGAGGTTTATCCTCTGGAGCAGGTAATGCTATTGGTAGTATTGGTAGTACAGTTGGTAGTGCAATATCTTCTGTTAACCCTTTACTTGGTGGTATAGTATCTGTAGGCTCTGGACTAATAGGAGGCTTAACAAATAGAATGTTTGGCTCTAAGTTAAACCAAGAGAATATTAATCAAGTAAAAGGTAATATATCTTCTACTGCTAATACATCTTTTGGTGGTAGTGTTGATGACTTAATGAATCAATTATCTGGTGCTTCTATGTTAGGAAATATTAATAGAAGTGATATAGGTAAAGATGGTTGGTTTAGTCATAAAGCTAAGAATCTTACTAATAAATTAAAATCACAGGCAGAAGCAGCTAATACTAGATTATATAATAATTTTAACCAAGCTGCTGATGTTACTAATGAAAATCAATTTCTTCAAAGTATGTATAATGTAGAAGCATTTGGTGGTCCTTTATTTAAAGAAGGTGGAATTATGATTAAGAAAGAAAATAGAGGTAAATTTACTGAAAGTGCAAATAGAGCTAATATGGGTGTACAAGAGTATGCTAGACATATATTAGCCAATAAGGAAGATTACTCTCCAACATTAATTAAGAGAGCTAATTTTGCTAGGAACTTTGGTGGTAGAAAAGCTTTTGGTGGAGATTTAAATACTTATGGTGGTACTTATAATGGGGGTCTGGAATATATAGATAATGGTGGTACACATGAGCAGAATCCTTTCAATGGTGTACCTATGGGTACTGACAGAAATGGTACTCCTAATTTAGTAGAAGAAGGAGAAACTATATGGAATGATTATGTATTTAGTAATAGACTTAAGGTACCTGAAACATTAACAGATAAATATAAATTAAGTAAAGATATAACCTTTGCAGAAGCTAGTAAGAAATTAGGTAAAGAAATAGAAGAAACACCTAATGACCCTATTAGTAAAAGAACATTTAATTCCTTTATGCAGGATTTACAACAATCACAGGAAGAAGTTAAAGCTAAGAAGGAATTAGCTAAGGCTAAGAGACAATTTAATAAATTAAGTCCACAAGAACAATTAGGAATACTTAATGGTACTCCTGTACAAGGAGATAACACTATGTTATCTAATCCTAATGAAATGGCTTCTAATGAACCTCAACAATTTGATGATGGTGGTTGGATGTTTGATAATATGTGGGAAGGTGAACCTATATATAAAGATAGTTATTTAAAAGGTAATATTCCTTATTATCAAGGTAAAGTAAGTAGCAAGGGTTATAGTGTTAAAGACATAGAAGGTACTGATAACTATAAGAATTTTACTAAGTATGCTTTAACATTACCTGATAGCCATAATTATTGGCAAACATTAAGTAATAAAACAGGTAAAGATGTTACTTATTTGAAGAACAATTATGAGAGACTTAGAAATGATGGTAAATTAGGTTGGGTACATAGAACTCCTAAGTTTAATAATATTAGTACTCAAGCTGATACTCCATTTACTATATATCAACCTTTAGATGCACTTGGCAATCAGAAACCATTTAATATGTTATCACCTTATGGTATGGGATATAGTGCAAATGATATAGTACCTTTTAGTGATAGAATAGATGCTAATGGTAATACTGTTATAGATTTAAAGAATAAAGAATTTATACCAACAGATACTAAAAAGAAAATTAACAATAAAGAAGATAATGGCTTATTACCTACTTGGATGAGATATGCTCCTATTGTAGGTTCTGCTATAGGAGCAGCAAGTTCTTTATTAAGTAAACCTGATGAAAGTAGTGCTGATGCAATATTAACTGCTGCAAGAGAAGCTGGTCAATATACACCAATATCATTTAATCCTATTGGAGATTATATAACTTATAATCCATTTGATAGAGACTACTACATTAATAAGTTAAATGCTGAAAGTGGTGCAGCTAGGAGAGCAATAATTAATCAAGCTAGTGGCAATAGAGGTAATGCTATGGCAGGTATATTAGCAGCTGATTATAATGCTCAGAATCAATTAGGGGCATTAGCTAGACAAGCAGAAGAATATAACTTAGCACAAAGACAGAAAGTAGCAGAGTTTAATAGAGGTACTAATATGTTTAATACTGAAGGTATGTTTAAAGCTGATACTGCTAATCAAGCTGCTAAGATGCAAGCTAGAAGTACTTTATTACAAGGTACTATGCAAGCAGAAAGACTTAGACAAGCTGCTAGACAACAACTTGCAGCAGAGAGAAGTGCTAATCTTACTAACCTGTTTAATAATATTGGTAATATTGGTAGAGAGAATATGAACTTTAATATATTAAATACTAGTGCTGCATTCCCTTGGGCTATGACAAATAAGGGAGAATCTAAGTATAAATCAAGAAAGAGAGGTAACAATGGCTAATTATAGTTTAACAGTTAATTCTACATTTAATCCATACTCCTTACAGGAGTTACTTCCTATATATCAAGCTAATGCTCAAGCACAATATCAAGCAGAAGAAGCTTTCTCACAATTACAGATGAAAGCAGACCAATGGGAAAAGTTAGCTAATAATGCACAAGATGCTGATGTTTATAGTAAGTATAAATCATATTCAAATCAGTTAAAGGAAGCTGCTAATGATGTACTTAATAATGGTATTAATGCTGCTAGTAGAAGAAACTTAATGAATATGAGAGCACAATATGATAGTAACATAATACCTATTGAAGAAGCCTATAATAAGAGACAACAACAAGCTCAAGTATTATGGCAAGCTAGATTGCAGGACCCTACATTAATTGCTCAAGACCCTAGTGAATTAGGTCTTAGTTATTATATGAAGAATCCTACTTATACTCCACAGAGTTATAGTGGTAAGTTATTAACTGCACAATCAGCACAAGCTGCACAGAATTTAGCTAAGACTTTAAGTAGCTATGGCAAGGGAGAACCTATTGATGGTTATACTAATACATTTATACAGAAACATGGTTTAACTAGAAATGATATACAAAAGTATCTCAATGGAGAAACTAATGCTACTAATAAAGTATTAGGTGCTATTTATCAACAGGTTTATGATTCTAGTCAAATAGGTAACTGGGCTAATGAAAATCAAAGAAGACAAGCAGCTAACTTTATTAAACAAGGTATGTGGTCTGCTATAGGTCAAGATACTGTTCAAGCTATGGAGAACTTTGAAGCTAGAGAGAATTATAAGTTTAATCAACAATTAGCTTTATTACAGACTCAACAGCAACAAATAAATGATAATCTACCTATAAATCCTACACCTATTTATACTCCTGAAGAGCAGAAGGAAGCTGATGAAATGAGAGAGAAATATAAACAGTATTTTTATACTAAGAATGGTAGAACTTATTTAAGTCAGAAAGGTAGAGAGCAATATTTTAAGGAACAAGAATTACTTACAAAAATAGATAGAGGAGAGAAAATTACTGATAAGGAATTAAATGAATGGAAAAATTCTGAAATAGGTAAGAAAATTATAAATTCTAAAATACCTCAAAGTAGATTCTCTAAAAAAGTAGATTTCTCTAAAGATTCTCTAGTTGTTTTCCTTAAGGAATTAAAAAATGAATTAAACCAAAATAGAGGCTTTAAAGCATTCTTAGATTCATTAGGAGCACAAAAATACTTAGGTAAAGGACATAATTGGCAACCTGGAAATGTAGGTAACTTATGGAGTAAATACATAAGTACTGGAGTTAAAGGTGATGCTAAGAGATTTATGGAGTATAACTATGCTCTTAATGAAGACCAACAAAAAGCTTATAAAAATGCTATTATAACAGCTAACTTAGGTAATGATAAAGTATATGAATCTAAATTTAATAGAAAAACTCAAAAATTTGAGAGAGGTAATTCAATAAATTTATCAGATTTGGCTACTGATGAAAATAAATATACTATTACTGATATTAGAATGAGTACATTTGGTAATACAGCTATTGTTCAAGATAAAAAGAATGGTAAAGTTTATAGAATAGCATTACCTAGTGGTATTAATTATGTAAATGAAAGACAAAGGGATGCTGCTTTACAAGCTGCTAAACAAGCATCAGAAATAGTTTATACTAAAAAATTACCTAATGGAAAGGCTGCTACTCAAACAGAGATAGCACAAGCTGAACAAGATTATAAAAATGCAATTAATTATGCTTATTTATATCAGTCACAGTTAGGTATTCAAAATACAACAAAAACACAGGAATATAGTCCTCAAGGTTACTAATTAAATATTAATTAATATGGTAAAATTTAAACAGCAAAAGCCAGCAGATATAACAAAGACTGGGTTACAGAATTGGAGACAATTACAACAACAGAATGCTATAAATCAAGCTGGTGTAAGTGATGATTATAATAATTGGAGAAATCAAGCTTTTGCCTTTAGAGGTAACAGTTTATATAATGCTAGAGAGGCTGCACCACAAGTAGTGCAGTCTCCTCTCTATAATACTAATACTAAACTAGGGGAATCAATGTTTGATGAAGATGTTTATTCTCCTGAACAGTTTCAAAATGCAGCAGATGTAAGAGCTGAAAATCAACCTTGGTATGCTCAATTAGGTGCTGGTATTGCTAAAGGTGCAGTACTCACAGGTACTACTTTTCTTGATGGTACTATGGGTTTATTATATGGTGGTGCTAAAGCTATAGAAGATGGGGATGTAAGTAAATTATGGGATAATGATTTCTCAAAAGCTATGCAATCTATAAATGATTGGTCTGAGAGAGAAATACCTAATTATTATACTTCACAGGAACAGGATGCTAGTATATGGGATAAATTATTTACAGCTAACTTCTGGGGAGATAGTTTTATTAAGAACTTAGGATTTACTGTAGGTGCATTCTATAGTGGTGGTTTAGAAGCAGGAGCTATAAGAGGCTTAGGTAGATTAGCTATGACTGGAGCAAAGAATTTAGGTGCTACTATAAGTACTATAAAGAATATTGCTCAGACTTCACAGGCTACTGCTTCAATCTTAGGTTCCTTTACCAGTGCTGTTAATGAAGGTAGAATAGAAGCATTAAATAATAGTAGAGAATATTATAAAGCAGTATCATCTGATTTACTTAATCAGCATAATGAAAGATTAAAGTCAATACAAGATAATTATTATGGCACTGAAATGTATAATAATCTTGTAGCACAGGAAAATGATAATTATAATAAAGCTATGACTAAATTATCTGAGGATAGAGTTCATATGGGTAATGTAGATTTAGCTTTGAATATTCCTATACTTACTATATCAAACTTAATACAGTTTGGTAAAATGTATGGTAGAGGATTTAAAACTGCAAGAAGAGCACAACAGATAGAAGAGAATATTGGTGGTAGAGGAATAACAGGTACTTTAGGTAAATATGCACCTAAAACTACTAAGAGTGAAATATATACTGCTGCATTAAAAAATCCTATATCAGAAGGTATGGAAGAAGTTAATCAGCAGTTAGCAAGTAATATATCTGCTGATTATTATAAGACTGATGTAGATAACTATTATAAAGCACTTACTGACCCTAATAATAGACAGGAAGCTAATTCTTGGTTAAAAGCTTCTATGCAAGCTTTTACTGAAACTATGGGAGACCAATCTACTTGGGAACAGTTCTTAGTAGGTGCTATGACAGGTGCTATGGGTATGCCTAGATTTAGGTCATTTACTAAAGAAGGTAAATTCCAAAGTCCTATTACTATTGAAGGTGGTATTGTAGGAGAATATAGAGATGTTACTCAGAGAATTGCTAGAGAACAAGCTATAGCAGATAAACTTAATGAAAGAGTAAATTCACCTGAATTTAAAGCTTATTATGATGGTTATGTAAGACATCAAGGTTTTCAGAAAGCAATGAATAATGCTACACAGAATAATGATGAATTTGAATTTAAGAATGCAGAGAATTCACAATTAATATCAGATATAACTATGTTTGATAGTGTAGGTAAACTTGATGATTTAGTTGAAATGATTAATCAAGGTCTAGGTGATACTTCTAACGAAAACATAGAATCTATTATTAAAAATACAGGTAGACAAGTATCTAAGGATGAACAGGTAAATCAACTTACAGAACAATTAAATGCTAATCAACAGGCACAAGTAAACACTAATGATGCTAGTGAACTTGTTAGATTAAAGCAGGAAGAAGTAGATATTCAGCATAAGATAAATACTGCAAAAGATTATTATATAAGTCCTTATACTGATGAGAATGGTAATAAGTTATCGGATGAAGAAATAGCTAATCAGATGAATAAAGCTAAGACTGAATTCTTAGATAAGATTAATGAATATAAACAGACTAAGAATGATTTAATTGAAGCTTCAAATAATACATTAAGTGATGAACAGTTAAATGAGCTTATCTATTTAAAGAGTAGTCTTAATGACTGGAAAGAAAGAGGTTCTTCTATTAGAGATAATAATAAGACTACTATATCAAAGATTATTAAGCAGCTTACTGATGTAAGAACTGTACTTAATGATAATAATACTAAACTTACATCTGAGAAAGATGCTAAGGAATATAATAGTAATAAGAGAAAGCTTGATGATATAGAAAACACTATAAAAGTATTAGAGTTATTCAATAATAGTGAAAATCCAGATTTACTTATATCTAATGAAGGTCTTAATGTAAAAGCTCTTAAAGATATAGCAAAAAACTCTTTAGGTATTGATGCTGATGAATATAATAGATTTAATAAGGATTTAAATGACTTAATTAAAATAGGTAAAGCAAGAAAGTCATATAAGGAAAAACTTATTGAATATATGCTTAATCCTGGTAAAATAGATGAAGCTCATGCTAATGTAGATAATCAGAATCAAAGAAAACAGAAAGACTTAGATGTAAGAAGAATACTTGATAAGGTTAGCAATGCTACTACTTATAAAGATATTGATGATATATTTAAAGAAGAGAATATTGAAGATGCAAGTATATTAACTAATAATAATACTGAATTAGGTAGTACTTATGCTAAGTCTAAAAGCTTTATGAATAGTGTTAATAATGCTATTGATAAACTTGATATTGATGATGAAGATAAAGCACAATTAAAGACTTATGCACAAGAGAAATATAATAATAGTACTTCTTATGAAGAGTTAACTAATCCTGATTATCAGATAACAGATAATGAAGATTTATTGACTAATGATTATTATACTCAGCAGTTGAATAATGCTATGGTTGCTGCTATTAAAGATATGTCTGATAAACAGTCTATTCCAGATGATAAGGAAGTAGAGCATTCAAAGTTTACTATTGATACTAATGGTGAAAGGACTGGAGCTGATGATAATTCTACTGCTCCTGTACAGGAGAAACAGGATATATTATCACCATTAAGAACTGCAACAGAAAATATTAATAGACCTGATGCAAAGAATTTCTGGGATAAAGCTAATAAGATTATAGATAATTATAATAGTAATAAAGCTACATATGAAGAAGTTAGAAAAGCTATTGAAGATTTATATAACTTATATGCTAAGGAAGTAGATGCTAAGACTAGAGATTCTCTTTATGAAGAGGTAAATAAAGTACTTAATAGTATTCAACCTGATAGACCAGTATTAACTGAGAGACAAGAAGATACTAATAATTTAACTGAGTTAAAAACTGATGTAGAAAATGTAGAGAAGTCAGCAGAAAAGTATTATTATAAACCTGCTATTTCTGAGTATGCAGCTAATACATTTACTAATTTTGATATAGCTAATCCTAATTATAAGGATATTTATCAATATTTAGTTAGTAAAGGTGCATTTGATTATGTTAATAAGGGTAACTTAAAAGTAGGAGATGAACTTACTTTAAAGTATGAGAAGATAGGTGATTATGATGAAGTAGTAATGTATCATAATGACCAAGTAGTAGGTATATTACCATCTACAGCTACAGCTATAAAAGGTAATTATGTAGGTCTTAAAAATGTTAGGGAAAGAGTAATAAAAGGAGAAGAAATAAAACTTAATGTCTCTAAGATTATGTTGGGTCAGTTTAAATATACTGAAGACCAGACAAGACCTATTAAAGACCTTATGAATGGTGCTCCTATACAGTTAGGTATAGTTAGTAACAGAGAGTTAATAACCAATAAGGATTTAACTACTGAGAAACCTTATAATAGAAGTCAAGCTGATGGTAAAGTATATTTATTATTAAAGAATAGTAGAGGTACTTATTCTCCTAAACCTATTAGAGTAAAGCACTTTAATCAAGAAGAATTTGATTTAAGTAAATTGAAAGATACAAATAACTCTAGAGCAAGAGAAATACATAGAATTATTGATGAATTAAGTAAGACTACTAATCCTGATAAGTGTACTGAGTTATTCATAGATTTATGTCAGCAATTATATTTACCTAATAACTTCCATATGAACATATTCAGCTATAAAGGTACTATATTCTTATCTCTTAAAGGTGGTCCTCAAGGTACAAAAAATATTAACTTAGAAAATAATACTGGTAGTTTTACATTAAATGTAGATGGTTCTATTGGAGGTAGTGCTGCTACTCAGACAGACCCTACTCATGTTTATAATGAAATACTTAAGTATTTATATTCATTAAATACTCCTTTTAATATTGATAAGAATGAGATTAATAAGGGAGACTATAATAAAAAATTAGTTAATGATGATATACTTTATACTCACTTAGTAGATACTCAAATGACTAATAGTTGGTTTACTACTAATTATTATGATGAAGAAGGTAATCAGAAAGATGCTATTAATCCTAAAGGTACATTCTCTCCTACAGGAAATAAGGAAGGTACTAAAGTAACATTAGGTAAGAATACTTACTTTGTAAGAGATGGTAAAATCTATGATAGTAGTGAAAGTGTTGTAGTACCTAAAAGAGCTAATTTAATATTTGATTTAGCTGCTGCTTATGAGCTTAATGGTAGTGCAGTAAATGGTCCTTATATCTATAATGGTATTACTAAAGTTAATGGTCATTATATAGATGTAACTCATAAATCTTATGCTACTGAAAAGCAGAAACAGATGTATGAGGATAATATGAATAATAGACCTACTGCTATAGATAGAATGAATCATACTTTAAATAGATTAAAGGAAGACCAAGCTAAAGTTAAGAGATTAGATAATGGAAGACCTGATAATACTATTGAAGGTAGAGAAGGACATATATATCAGATACTTGAAGATGATGGTCAATATCATGAGTATGAAGGTGTACATAATGTAATAGGTGAATCTTGGAAGAGAGATGAGAATCAAACTTCTAATACTTTAGCTTTACAATATGGTCAGGAATTTGATGATTTAATGAGACAATCTTTTGAAGGAGACATTGATGCTATACAGAAGCCAGATAATATGTCTAATGAAGTATTTGAAAGATTTAAATCAAGAGCTAAATCATTAAAGGAATACTTTGATAATAATGGTGAAATCCCTATTGCTAATGGTATAGTTGTATTTAATAAGATTGGTGATAAGAGAATTGCTGGAGAGTTAGATTTATTAACTTACAATAAGCATACAGGAGAATTTAGATTCTATGATTTCAAGACATCTAAGTATAGATTCTATACTGATGAAGGTAAGCTTGATACTCATTATACTACTGTATGGCATAATAGACAAATAAGAAGTACTCAAGAACAATATACTAGACAATTAAGTGCTTATAATGACTTATTTACTAGTAGATATGGTACACCTGTAGTTAATATGGCTTTAATACCTTTAATTATCAATTATAATGATAAAGGTGTTACTGCATTTAATGTAGAACCAACAGTCAATATTACTTATCAACCTAGTGAATTTATGCAAGGTACTACTGTAAGTACTCCTAAAGTGGATAACAATACTATTCCTGCAAGTAATGTTAAAACATTAGAATTAAGCTCTAGTAAGAAAGTTAAAGTAGATATAAGTACTTTACCTGTAGTAACTACTATTAATGGTAGTGAAATTAAAGCTTATGTAGAAGAAGTTAAATCTACTAATAATTCTACAAAGAAGATTACTACTTTCTATTCCCCTTATATGGTATTTCCTAATGGTGAAGTTACTTATATGAATGGTAGAAGAGAATTACTTACTGATAAACAATTAGAAGAAAGTAAAAAGACTTGGGCTAGTACTATTCAAGCTAATAAAGCTGCATTTATTCAAGCAGGTTTAGTTAATGTTAAACCTCAAGAAGAAACTAAAATTCCAGTACAAAATAAAGGTTTTAATAACTATCAATATGATACTGAAATGACAGTTTATGGTAATACTTCTACATTAGATAGAATAGAAGGTAATACTGCTATTTATAAGGATAAAAATGGTAATGATTCTATTATATTAGCTGCTTCTTCTGATAACTCTTATATTGGTATATTTAAAGATAATACTGGTAATTGGAGTATAAAAATGGAGAATAAAGATGGTAATAAGAATTTTAAAGCACAATTAAAAGAAGCTTTTGATTTATTACCAGTAGGAGCTAAAATATATGAACATACTTCTATTTCTGTTGATGGTTTAAGAGTATTTGCACAGCAATTAAAGCATGGATTTAGTTTAAGTAATGAGACATATGAAGTTAAAGTAAATGCAGGAGATAGAGCTAATATATTTGGAGTAAATAATAACTCTGATATGCCTTTATTAGGTCAAGGAGTTAAACCTATGAAGGAAGTTAGACAAATATTAAAACCTTATCTTGATAAATTTGGTGTATCTACTAGAGATGTATTCTCAGAAGAAGGAGTTATAGGTATTTCTAATATGCCAATGTTAGTAAAAACTGGTAGTCAATCAGAAATTAAACCTGATACTACTCCTACAGGACCACAGAGTGCTAAGGAAGATTTATTAAAAGCAATGAGTTTACTCAATACTTATAATAAGGAAGCTCCTGATGGTACATTAGGTAAAGAAGAAATAAAACCTAGAACAGATGTAGAAGAACAAACTGGTAGAAATGCAGATGGTAATATTGTAGTAGACAATCCTGAAGCTTTAAAGAAGTGGAATGAATTAAGTAATGATACTAGAGAATTACTTGCACTTATGAATATGAATGAAACAGATTGGAATAATATGTTACCAAAGCAAAGAGAATCAGAACTTAATTGTTTAAGCTAAAATAAAAAAGGGAGAAGGTGTAAACCTCCTCCCTTATTTTTTATTTATACCATCTTGCTGGTTCATCTGGATTTAATGAATTAACAATCTGTTTTCTAAATGGTAATAAATCTAAACCAATCTTTTCTGCTTCTGTATATCCTTTATAGATACCACTATTAACAGTAGTTGTATATACAGATGGGTCAATTAAATTTAATACTTTTCTTAATTTATTTATATATGATATTGATGCAAATGGAGAACTAAAGAACTTCAATCCTTCATCAATCATTGAAGGACTAGGTAATAATACACCCATATCAGTTCTTAATCTAAGTAAAGCATAACTTGACATTCTTGCAAACCAAGGTTTATGTTTACCATCATCACCTCCTGCTACACCTAATGCAGCAATAATAGCATATAATGACCAATAGAAACCTAATTCAGTAAGACCTTTCTTTATATTACCTTTCTCAGTATCAGATAAGTGTTTCCATTGCCTGATAATATCAAACTCTGATTGTTTAAGGTCTTTCATAGATTGATATATAAATCTACCCATAGTCATATAATAACCTTCAGTATAATCCTGCAAATCATAATTGTATTTACCTCTACCAAATCTATTAAGATATAAAGGTCTCATCCAGTTTCTATAGAACATTATAAGTCTTCCTGCTGCTCTTTGTTGTAAAGCATTTTTATCTTCATCATTGTAGATACCATAATTCATATTCTGAACTGCTCTATTCTGATTACTGAATTTAATAATATCTGCTCTGGTAAAATCACTACCATCCATCTTGGTAATACCAGGTTTTATCTGTAACTTAGCACCTAATTTAGGTTTATCTTTATTAATAGGAACTACTTCCAAAGCATCCCATAAATCAATAGAATTACCATTTTTATCCTTTAATTTATATCTTAATGCTAAAGCAATAGCAGCTCTATGTTGTACAAAATGGTCTCCTGCACTGGTAGTAAACCAAAGAGCATTACTATTAAATAATCTTGAAGCCCAAGTCTTTCTATTCCATTGTACATCTCTTACACTTAACTTATAATTCTGAGGAACATTAAATAATTCACTGAATAAAGCTAGTTTATTAGTCTTTATTCTATTACCAAATTCTCCTAAGAATGCAGGTAATTCCTTAGCATATATAGCCTCTGCTTTAACTAACTCTGAATGATTAAAGAATCTACCACTAGTAGCTTCAATTCTATCAATAGTTAAGTTCTGTAATAAGTTAGCAGTACCAGTAAGAACACTTAAAGCTGTAGTACCTAATGATGTCATTCTATTCAAGAAATCTGCACCTTTAGCTACATCTACTTTACCTAAAGAACCTTCATCTTTATGAGTAATACCATAGACTTGCATTTCCATAAATGTATTTAATTTCTGCATAAAATATGTAGAATCTCCCTTCTTAGTAAGTACATTATGTATTTGTCTTCCTAATACATTAAAATGTTCAGTCTTAGTTTTATTACCTTCTGTCTGATTAACTCTTCTTTCTGCTAATACAAGTCTTCCTACTTCAAGAGTATCAATAACTTCATTCATTCTATTAAAGTCATTTACCATAGCCATATAAGCTATCATAGATGATGTAGTATCAAGAGACAAATCATTCATATCCTGTAAATCCTTAGTATAATATACTGGTAATCTCATTACCTGATTACCTTCAAAGTCCATTACTACAGATTTATCAAGATACTCAACATCATCTTCTCTTCTTACAAGAGAATCCTTCATATTCTCCCAGAAGTATTTACCTTGACTAGATAAAGAAGAACCAGTAAATCTCTGTAAGAAATCTCTTCTTATCTGAGGAGCCTTACCTACAGATACACTGGAAGAATTAGGTAATACACCATCAAGTTTAGACTTTAATTCCATCATATAACTATGATATTCTTTCTGAGCTTCTGTAAGTTTATTCCAAGCAGGATTAGCATACTTTTCTATAAGAGGTCTTCTATTACCAAATTTATCTTTATAAGTGTTATTCTTATACCACTCATTTATTTCATTATCTCTTGCAATCTTTTCAAATCCTTCAGGATTATCCCCATATTTCTCTTTTAATTTTTTAAAGAATATATTCTTAGCATTCTTATATTTACTCCACCAAATCTTTTGTACAAAATAACCTGTAAGATTACCATCTTCATCTCTTTCATACATAAAGGAAGTATCAGTTACTCCTCTGTCTTCAAGTTCTTTAGCTTTAGCTTGAATTTCTTTAGCCATTTCAATAGTATCAAGTCTGGCTTCTCCTTTCTGTTTCTTTACAACTTGGTCATAAATCTGTAACATAGGGTCAGAAGAATCTGCCATTGAATCTAACCATCTATCAGCTAAAGTAATATCTCTATCCATAGAAGTTACTAATTCTTCTGCTGTATAGGTTTTCTTATATCTGTCTCTACCAATAGTTATTGCTAACCCATCCCCAACAAATGGTCTTATAAATTCAGTAAACTTATCTTTGGCTATCTCATAGAAATCTGATGATAAGTCCTTTATTATAATATCATTCTGATTAAGAATATCTTTAATATTTTCTTTAATACTATCATCTCCTTCTCTAGAAGCTTCATTCATCTGTTTTCTGATGTCATTCATAATAACACCATAAGAATTAAGATAGTTTCTTACATTTCTAAGAGCTTTGAATTCCTCAGTTTTTGATAATTCACCACTACCAATTTTAGCCATTCTCTTTTCAAGATTACCAAGAACTTTAAGACTATTGTCCATATATTCAAGAATACCTTGTATCTCCTGATGATTCTGTAAATCAGCTTGTAATTTATTAATAAATACTTGCTGAGCAGAACTAAAATCTTCTTTATCACCATATACTTTTAATCTCTTTAACTCCTGCTCAAGAATCTTTTCAAGTATCTTAGCTGACTTACTTACATTACTGGTAAGATTATATAACTTAGTGTTATGAGCTTTAGTGCTGATATTCATAGTATATCTATTATTTACTATATCATTAGCTAAATTATATACTTGAACTTTAACTTCATTAATTATTTTATCAATATCATCAGTATTCTTATCTTTGAATTTATCTTTTACCTGATTAAGATACCTATCAAATAATCTTTTATTAGGATTAAATACTTCCTTATCATTAAGTACATCAGCCATAATCTTACCTAATGCTTCTACAGCCATTAAGTCAAGATTATTATTGTACTTATTCATATAGTTCTGATATTCATCACCAAATATTCTTTCAAGTATATTCTCATCACTAAGTACATTAGTCATTCTTTCCTTTAATGGAGTATCTACTGCTTCTATAGCAAAGTGGGCAAACTCTTCTGGTAATACATCTTGACCTCTTTGTCCCTTAGCTACTCTAATTAAAGTCTTTAAGCCATTAGCAGTAGTTATTGCACAATCAAAATCTGTTATACCATTAATTCCTTGCCTTTCTTCAAGTTCACTTAAAGCACCGACTCCTATACCCCAGTCAGATAATAGCTGCTCTAATCTCCTATTTAATTTACTATTGAATTCAATCTTATGAGTTATATCTTCTTTATTTTCTCTTATAGGTTTTATAGAAAGTTTTACTTTATCATCTACATTAGTTATTGTTGCAAAAAACTTACTTCTATAAGGACTATTTCTATTAAATGATACAGCTTGTTCCTCTAGATTCATTACATTAGTATAATTTCTAGCTACAGGACTATTATGCTGATTCAAATTTTTTAGCTGGCTAAGCTCATCTTTAAGACCATCCAAGCCAACTTTATACATCAGGTCTTCCATTAAAGGATTACCTTCATTATCATATCTAACATTTGGAAATGTTTTACTAAACTCTGGAGATTTAACTCTCTGCCAGTAATATAATGCTTGTTTAGTATTTCCAAAATAACTTTTTAATTGTGTAAATAAAGAGGGGATATTCCCCTCTTTATTTGTTGGTATAAATGTACATTTACTCATATTAAAATCTTGCTATTACATTATCACAGAATTTATTTCCTTGTTCATCCTCTGTTATAGGAGGAAGACTTTCTAGTTTATCAATAGGTTGTGATTCAGTATAACCATTTTCAGCAGCTTTCTGTTTAATTGCAGCAAGTAAACTTGCTTGTGCAGATTGCTGTTGTTCCATAACAAAATTAGCCATATCTTGATTATCTGTAATATCTGTATTATCAACATAATCATTAAGATTAGCTTTATATGCTTGTGGTTTAGGTACTACTGATTCCATATCTTCACTAGCATTACTATCATACTCTACATATTGATTTTTTACTCCTAAAGGTTGTACTCTTTGATATGAAGCTATTAAACTATTAGGAGCATTTACTCTTTCAAAGTATAAGTCAGCCCCCTTATAATTAATATGAACATAAGGTAAATATTCAGGAGTACTTTTATCATCAAATGGTTTAGCAATTTTTTTATCATCCATAGATGAATTGAAATCAACTTTAACATCAAAATTTTCTGTTTCAAGATTAACTTCACTTACATAAGATGCCCCAGTAATATCTGGTACTAATGTTCTATCATCTAAATGATTTCTAAAATATTGACCTATAAAAGTAGTTACATCAGCTTTCTCAAAGTACATATCTTCAAGAGTTTCTATATAATTACCAGTATTTATCTTCACTGCTACAGGAGCCAAATGACTAAATCCATTAGGACTGAAACCTAATCCTTTATAATTACAGTAAAGAAATAGCTTAATAGCCATATCCTTACATTCATCATTAATGTTCATAAGTGTTTCCCAACTTCTAACATAGTCTTGTTTCTGTATATCAGTGATTCTACCTACATTGCTGAAAGTAAGAGATGGTGCTGGATTATACTTAGTAAACTTATTATACTTTACTCTATTTATAATAGGTAACTGAGATAACTCTGGGTGAGCCTTCTTAAAAGCATCAAACTCAGCAGGGAATTTAGTAATATAATATTCTCTTTCAGATATAGGATTACCATCCTCATCCTTATAGTTATATTCACTAGTTTCTGCTAACATATAACTGATAAAGTCATTATATATACTATTTCTCTGCTTTTCATTTAAATTACCATATCTAGTCATGTCTTTTATAGCACCTATAATACTGGTATAAGTATTATTATAGTATGGAAAATACTTATTGAATAACTTCTTAGTAGATTCTACACCATAAGTAAAGAATGCCTGCAATATAGGTAATGGACTATTAATAACACCTTCTTCTGATAAATTAAATGAGAGTAATGATGTTCCTGTAAGAGAGTAATTAGCATCTTTCATAGGAGCTTCCAATACTTTTTCAACTTTTTCAATATTAATTATATCTGAAGAGATATAAGGTCCTGCTCCACCATTTTGAGTATCAGCTCTAGTAGCATTAGTAAATTCATTCAAATCACCTGCTAACTTATTGAGTCTTGCAAACATAAAGCCTACTTTTAATTGATTAGCATAGAATTCATGACCTTCACTAGTATTAGCAGTATCTGCATCTTTTCTTGCTATAATATTACTTGCTAAGTCTTCATCTTTAAAATTATAATCTTCTATTTTAGTATAGTAACTATTAACATTTGTACCATTATTATAATTTTTATACTTATTAATAACATTAATAATGGCTTCTGCTAATGATACTCTATTATTCTGTACTTCTTTTACTATATCTCTTACAATAGGTTGATTAATTATAAGTGACATAGTATTAATTCCTACACCCATTCTTAATAATGCAAATGCACTAGAAGCAGTAATTTCATTGAAGTTCATATCACCTGCAATAGGGTCTTTTGCATTATCTACAAAGGCTGCCAAGAAACTAGCAATATTTCTGGTAATAAATTCACCATCTACATTCTTAATATCATGTAAAGAATTATATTTATGACCATTAAATGTCAACTGATATTCCTCTTTAATACCAAGTTTAGTCTGCTGCATTAATGCATGAGAAGCATTATTAGTAGCAGCCATAGGAATAAGTGATGCACCAGACATATTTCTTTGATGAAGAGTAACCCAAGTAGTAGGTACTAATGGATTAAGTTTTTCCTTATATTTATCTGCTAAATCATCAAGTTCATCAAGACTAAGTTTCTCAAGTCCTTTTAAACTTCCTAATTTAGTAAGAGTTTCTTTATCAACATTATATAAGATAGTATTAATTCTAGCAGCTTTCTTTGGTTTATCAAAACCACCAGGTTCTAGAATACTCTTAGCAGTATCTTTATGTGATAATACACTCCACATAAGGTCAATCATCAAAGAATCTCTTTGTTTCTTACTATTAGCCTTTGCATTATTATAAATACTTAACTTGTCATTTTCTTCTATTTTATCAAAGTCATAGTCATATGTACTAAAAGAACTATTTATTAAGTACTTGGATTTGTTTTTATTAAACCATTCAGAGAATCTTGTTTGAGCAGTTTCAGATAAATTATATCTTTTGACATTATTATCTTTTAACCAGCCTTTAAATTCTTCTGCTAAATCATTTAAATCCTCAGAATCTAAAGGTTCCCCTTCAGTTTGTTCAGCAATATACTGTTGTAAAGCTTCACCATAGTTCTTATCAATTTCTTCAAGAATATCCTTACTTGATTCTAATTGATAAAAATCATCCCAAGCTTTCTTAATATTATAGTTATTCTTAGTAAATAAACTATGAAACATTACATAAACTTTATCAACATCATAGTCACTTCCTGCTAAAGAAGTAATCTCTTTAGGTAATATAATTACACTACCTACTTGTCTAGGTAAGAATCCTTTTATTCTAATATGTTGCATAGAATATTTATCCTCAGTAGGAACTCTATAACCTATTACTTCTCTATACTTTTCTGGTACTATATAATTACCTTTACTATCTTTCTTGTTAATATCAAGTTCATGAGTATTAGGGTCTAGTAAAGCATTGTACAATTCTTCTGTTGGACAAGGAAGATAAGCTTCAAAATATTTAATAGAACCATCTTCATTATAAACAATTTTAGGTTGTTTACTTTCATCAAGACCAAAAGGAGAAGCTTGAATTAAAGCACCACCATTAATCTTCTGCTTAGTAACCCTATTCTTCAATATACTGTTAAGTAATGCTTGTATTCTTAAAGTCTGTGAAGGGTCTATAAGAGGAATATTAAAGTTACCATTCTCATCAAGAGTTAATGCTCTAATTAAGTCTGTCCCATATCTAGGATTACTTCTTACTTCTCTTATAAGTTCTTTCTCAACTTCATGAATATCATTAAACTTATCAGATACTTCCTTAAAAGCTTCTTGAATATTAGCAGTATTGATAGCATTAAAATAATTCATCCATTCTTCCTGTGTAAATTCCCTGTCTTTATACTTTAATTTAAAGTTAGGGTCTCTATTAGGATTCATGTCAGAACTAATCAATCTTCTAATCTGAGTACCTACAAGTTGAACCTTGTCAATACCATGTTCAGGAGTAGATGTCTGAATACCATAATCATTATAATCAAATTCATGTACTACATTTGGATTTTCTTTACCATTAAGCCTGGTTACATTTTCCAGGACAGTCATAGTAGAAGCATAATTTGTAGCATCATTAAGATTGATTGTACCTTGTAAGCCATCCTTTACAGCACTTTCAAACATAGCAGAATCTATATTATTCTTTACCATAAAGTCATTAAGAGCTTGCAATTTACTTGAATGAAGTATTTGTCCAAACATTGCTCCTGTAAGGAGAAGAAACTCTGAATTCTTATGTTGAGTTGGAACTTTCATAATTCCACCCATACCATCAGGTTGATTCTTCTGAGTATAAAGATATGGTTTTCTTGTATTCCAAAGTACTAAGAAATCACTTGCAGTCCACTTATTATTCATAATATTATTGTAGGCTGTTTCTTCTGCATCAGACCACATACCTGCCATAATTTGAGTAGACCTAAATGATGGTAATGTATTATAAGCTTGTGCATCTGCTACATTGACTTTATTAAATATAGACATAATAGCAGCTTTATCATAAGTAGTAAAGGCATCATCTTTATCTTTAACTCTAGCTTCAAGTATCTCATTAATACTATCCATACTATTAGCAGGAAGAATGTTATCCTTTAGATAAATAACTCTTCTAGCAGTTCTTCTACTTCCATCATTGTTTACTAATACTGGTTTACCATTCCAAGTAGCAAGAGTATTAAGTCTTTCTGCTGGTGCATGGTCTTGCTTATTTCTCTTTTGGAAATCCTCAAGATTTTTATAATAAGCTAAATCAGTAGTTGTAAGTTCAATAAATTGAGAAGTAAAATAAGTACTATTCCAGAACCACTCTCTCATTCTATCATTCATTCCTTCCTCAGAATAAACATTTACATGCTTAAATCTAGCATTCTTTTCTGTACCAATTCTATCATAAAGACCAATATCCTTATAGTGTTGAATAGCTTCATTAAATCTACTATCCATTATAGATTTAATAGTATTTTTAATTAAGTTATCAACTTCATCCATAGATATCTGTTTAGCTTCATCTATAGCTTGAAGAAATGTCTTACCACTTTCATCTTTCTGATTTAATTCAGGGAAGAATTTAAATTCTGCACCTCCCATCTTTTTACCATTCATATCAAAGTTAGCAATAGGGTCTATATGATTATCTGTAGTAGCCCTTTCTTTAACAAGATTGATTCTATCAATTTCCTGATATACTAAGTCTTTGAACTTATCAAGTAACTTCTCTTCATAGCCCTTCTTATATCTCTTGAATTTAATAAACTCAGCAGATTGTGCATCAGATAACATAGGTATTTGATAATAACCATAAGTTTCACTTCCACTTCTATCTGCTGCACCAGTCATATACATATTATATAAGGCTAATGTAGCATCTAAATCTGTCCAAGCATTATATTCTTTTCTATTATATTGAAGGAGTACTACATGCTTTAAATTACTTCTTACTTCTGCATTATTTTCAATTTCTTCTAATATACTATTTCTCCATTTACCATTCTTATTAAACCAATTACATACTCTATAATCATCAAGTACCTGTTTATAAGTATCTTCTCTCTGTAACTTCTTAATAAGAGTTGTTACATAAGAAGGATTAATATGAGCATACATAGTTTTATCACCTTGTCTTACACTAGATTCAATAGTATCTTCATCTACTTTATTAATTACCTCTGCAATATTATTAAAGGCAGTACCATGAATATTAAGTAAGTCTATATATTCACCATCTTTAACTTTCTCATTACCTTTATTTAAGTCATAATAAATAGTTCTTAAATTACTTAATAAGACATTAACTGCTGGCTTGAAAGCTTTATTATCTAAGTTAAACTTTAATGCATTTTCAAGTGTTTCTGAATCTACACTAGCACCTAACATATTCATAGCTTTCTTAATTCTTGCTATATTCTCATTAGTAAGATTTTCAGCAATAGTTTCTCTGTCTTCAAATATATCAAGTAATTCATTAACTAAATCAAGACCTACTTTAGCATTTTTTAATTGAATGTCTCCATTCTTATCATATATACTATCTGTAGTAAGAACATTACCATATTCATAGTTATCTCTCCATTCATCAAAATAATGTGAAGTACCCTCTGCACCATTAATAGACATTACTTTAGTACTTGTAGAAGTATCACTATTAGTACTTACTTTCTGAATGAAATAATTGACATAATCCTTTCTATATGCTCTATAAAACTCAGTAAACAGTTGATTATCATTATTTAATTCATTGATAATCTGTTTTACCCAAACTTTCTTTTTACTAAGCTGTTCAAGTATAGGAATCATATCTTCAGCACTAACCATATTTCTAAGAGCCTGTATTAATTCTGAATGTACATAACCTGCATTAAGATAGATATTATCTCCTAAATCATCTCTATCAACATTGCCTGTAGAATCATATCTTACCATATTACCTATGGCTTGTCTAACTCTAGCAGTAAGACTATCAAAAGTAGCTACCTGTCTAGCATCAGTCATCCATCCATCTTTCAAAGATTCTTCTTTCTCAAATACATCTCCTTGATTAGTTTGTTTACCATCCTCATTGAAAGTATCACTATTCTCTTGAGTATTAAGTACAAAGTTACTATTTAAGTTAACAGAAATACCTTCAGTTAATGCTAAGTTTCCTAATGATTCTTCTGCTAATACTTGAAAGTTATTAAGTACATTTTGAAAAGCTTTAGTCTTTCTTTCAACAACTGCTTTAGCCATAATAGTAGCTTTTCTATCAATAGCTTCTTCATCAATAGAATCACCCTTCTTTTTTTGTAGGTTAATTAAAGCATCTTTAATAGGTTGCTTTTCTATAGCTATCTTTGCCTCTAAAGGAGCATCAGCATATACTTGGAAAGCTTTTCTTACTTCCATCATAATACTCTGTACACCTTCAGACTTAATAACACTGAATCTAGTAATTTTCTTTCTACCAAATAATAAATCATTCTTTACTTTAGGATTAGTTTCTGCTTGAATTTTATCATTATAAGTAGCTAACTTATCTTTTAATTTACTATTTACTATAGATGAAAACATTCTAGTAATTCTTTCTACTCTATGCTTTCTCTCTATAGGAGACATTTGTCTAGCACATCTAGCTAAATCCTCAGCATATGATTTATCATCTTCCTGTATAGGAGATTCTTCTTGTGTAGAAGTAGTATCCTGTACAGGAGATAAAGCTTTAGAATTAGCTCTAATCATATTAACTCTTTCTTCTAAAGCTTTTCTAGCATTTATACCAGTTAAATCTTTATCTTTGGTACCATATAATATTGTATTTATATCTTCTGTTCTCTGTGGACCAAGAAAGTCATGATTTCCACCTTCTGTACCTTTTTCAGTAAAATCATACACACTATGCATATTCATTTTATCATGCTTTCCTGTCCAATTAAGATACTTATTAAATAAGGCAGTAAGTCTTTGAATATCTATAGAACCATATCCATTTTCTATTTCATTATTATTCTTACTACTACCCTTTATAAACCAATCATTATCTTTACTAGAAGAATCCATATTACCAAAGCCAAAGAACTGATACCATTTACCAGCTTTCTTACCACTAGTACCATTACTACTTCTATAAAAAGGAATCTTAACTCCATTTATATTAGCCATAATGATTTCTCTACCAAGAATACCCCAGTAACCCTTCTCTATAATACCATTTTTAACTAACAGATTTACTATATCAGATTCATCCATATCATCTGTAATTTGATTATCTATAGAATCTATTTTTCTAGTAAATTCTGATTCATTAAAATTATTAAGAATATCAGTTAATGCTCTAGCTTGGCTTACTTTTGTTCTAGCAAATTTATCTGTAAGAGTTTTACCTACTGACTTAGCTTTAAGTTCACTAATTAAAGCGGGATTTTGTTTAGCCCATTCTTGCCATAAAGGTAAATATCCTTTATAGTAACTAAAATCTTCTAATTCTTCTTTAGTTAAATTCTTTCCATCTAAATTTAAAATACTATCTTTAGCAGGAGCTTTACCTTTTCCACTCTTTTTAATAACATTTTGATAAACGTATTCAATAGTTTTACCACTAACATCTATACCATCAATAATAGTCCCTTCAGCAAAAGTAGCATTTAAAGCTGAAAATCTTTTATCTCCAGCAGTAGATACTTCATAAGTTCCTCTTACAGGAGCCACAGAACTCTGTTTATCTTTACCTAATTGTGATTGTATGAATTGTTCTATCTCATCTTTTGTAGGCATTGTAGGGTCTTCACCGTCTTTAAAATTAGCACTTTGCCAAGCACTAATCATAGACCTTACCATATCAAAAGTCTGCATACAATCATACTTGTCTTTAAACTCACTTAAGAAATTCTGTACTATTCTAATATTATCTCCAGTGAGTAACATACAATGTATTGCCATATTCTTTATATTTAATTAAATTATTTGTTTGCAAAGATACAACTTTTATAGTTAGTTGCAAAACTTTTTAGTAAAAATTAAAGGTACTATAAACAAATCGCTTATAGTACCTTCTTAACATTATTAACAATTAAAACTATTGAACAATGTATTTAGTATTATCAATAATAAGCCATTTAATGGTATTAATATTGACTAATCTTACATTGTTTTCTGAATCTTCAATATCCATATCAATACACTGATACTTACCATCTCTAGATTCAAATTGAATTTTATATCCTCTAAGAACTCTATCTTCTCCTTCAACAATCTTAGGAATAGGATTATTCATAAGAGTATAAAGAGTTTTCTTAGCCCAATCTGCTACACCTTTCTTTGAATTTTTAACCTTATCAATTTCTTGGCATATTTGTTCAGCTAGAGTATCTACTTCTGTTTTAAATTGTTTAGCACTTTTAGCTTTATCTTGTTTCTTAAAACATACAGTAAATACCTTACTACTATGAATATTCTCCCATATACTTCTAATTCCAGGAGTACCATCTTTCTTGTCTTCTTTAGTAACTTTTACTTCTGTAGTATACCCATCAGCAGTATTACAGAAATTATGAAGATAATCCTTATCAATAGCTACTTCATTCTTACTTTCAAAGTGTTCAAGAATAACACTACTACCAAGAATATTCTTTACTCTATAATGAGAACTTTCACTAAGAATATCACCTTTTTTAATTTCCTTTTCAATCATAATTATAAATATTTATTATTAATAAAATCTTGATGCATTGGATGTGCTAAATCATACATTTGTGGGTCAACTATCTTGTTATCTCTAAGTTCAAAGAAATGTTCCCAAGCCTCTTTAAATCCACACATATATAATTCTGTCTTAGTACTATTAGGCAATACTACTCTAGCCTGTTGTGGTTTCCAACCTTTTTCAAGAAGCTTAAAATAAGTAGCCTCTGCTGTAAGAAGATGTATCATAAAATCATACTCAACATTTTTACTAGTATAAAAATTATCATGATAATCCTTTTCAGTATAAGTACCTTCTTTTATAGTTAACCAGCAAGGTTTAATAAATGTGACTTCATTATTGAATTTGCCTTTACCATAATTACAATATCTTTGAGATTCCTGAATAAAAGATATTGTTCTATGTCTTACTACTTCATGACTTACAGCTCTATTAGTAATAAGTTTTACTGTATATCTTTTAGGATAATTATCCAGATTTTCATCTCCAAAATCTAAGTATTCTCCTACATAAGGTACTTTATCTAATATAACATGCCAATGCCTATAATTAGTAGTAAAGTAAGCATAATTATTTACTGCTTTACATTTAATCCATTCCATATTATATAAATTATGGTACATTAAATCTTCAGCAAATGTCTTAAGTAAAGTAATAGGCATCTTAAAGTGAATAGTACCAAATTCAAGTGGAGCATCATGCTTATGTACTTCTAACATATGTACAAATGGACTAGCACTAATATCTGTAATTTTATCTTCACTTTTATAAGATACTCTAGCACATTTTTCTATATGTTTATAGATATCTAACAAACTAAAATCTGTTTGATTACAGATTTCATAACTTTGATTAACTAACTTCATATTATTCTAAATTAATACATTTATCATCAACTACCCAACCACTTAAATCATTAAGTTTAGTTTGGAAATTATTAATACTCTTTCTATGCTTATATTCTTCAAGAATAGCTCTAATCTGTTCAGGAGAATACTTCTGAGAATCAAATGCTGTAAGCAATTTATTATCATCATTTTCATCCCCCTCACTAATTTCAATAGTAGTAGTTTTACTCATAGTAATACTTACAGTAACATCTATTTTAATTTTCTTTGGTTCAGAGTTTAATTCATTAAGACTTCTTTCTTCACTCTGCATTAATGTTGGTGTATTGCTCATCACTAGTTTCTTTTAAATTATATAATTCTCGATATTTATTAAAGATACCTTTAATTATATCTTCTCCTATAGGATTCTCTCTTTTACTATCTCTTTCAAGACATACATCTAAAGGTACATTTGTAAAATCTTTAATTTCAATTATATACTTATCATTATTATCTTTGAATGTATCATTCATCATTGAAACCATACCTTTTAAATATCCATTCTCTTTAGGATTAAGATTCATTTCATCTATAATGATAGTATCAAACTTAAAGTTTATAGCATTTATCAATATAGTACCTTTACAAGCTGTAATATAATGCTCTCTTGCAGGAACCCAATATTTACCACACATATTTCTTAAATCATCTCTATTAATTCTAATAGAATGTTCTGGGTCTTTAAGAACCTCTTGTTTAGCCCAAGTACTCTTACCACTGGCAGGAATACCTCTTGTAAGAATTATTCTTTTCATTTTATATTATTCATAAAAAAGTTTGTATAAATTTCTAAAAAATACTCATAGAATGACTTTTCTACCGTATAATTACAATATTTAGAAGCTTTCTCCATAATTTTTATACCTTGTTGTCCTGTAATAGGAATTCTACCCATTGCAGCTTGCCCTACTATATAGAGTAAAACTAATATTTCTTTCTTAGAAAAATTCTCTAATATTGCCTTTTTAGGAAGATGTCTAAAGAAATCAATAGTTATAGCTATCTTTTTCTTTCTTTCAGCTTGTTCTTGTAATTCTTCTGGTGTTGAAGTAAATAGCTTTTTACAAACCTGTATAAGATAATCTTCAGTAAGAGGTTCTGTGTATGTATTCTTTATTTTTATTTTATAATCTAACTTAATGTTATCATTCATTTTATACTATTTGATTGTTCTACAATAGCCTCTTTAAGTTCTTTAAACTTTTGAGATACTTTCTTATCTACTAAATTATTTTCAACAAAGGCACAGCTACAAGTATATGTCATATAAGCATCACATATCTTCTTAGCCATATTGTAAATAAGTCTTTTTCTGTTATTCCCCATAATCAGTATGAAACATATTAATATAATTAGTAGTAGTAAAAGAGGCTAAAACTATTACTTTATTATTTTTAATTTCAATATTTTCTTTTTTAATTTTAGTCTTTATTACTAATCTAGACATAATATAATCTAAAGTATTCATTATTTTAATAGTTTAAGTACCTCTTCACATTTATGTTTAATTTCTTGAGCATAATTAGCAGCTTCACTACTATATTCACTACAATAATCTATAATATTATTAGCAGTACTTTTAATAGATACTAAAGCTAAAAAAGACTCTCTTAGTTTATCTTTTTGTGTCATATTAAGTTATATTACATAGTACTTTACTAAAATCAGAATTACCTTTATTAATGTCATTAGTAAACCATCTTATAAATGCAAGATTATGATTATTCTCTTCCATTTCTTTATAAATCTCCTTATATTCAATTAACTGGTCAATAATATCTTTTTTAGGATTTTTCAGTACAGCTTTTTCATATTCTACTATTTTATTTACAATATGATTAGTTTCCTCATCTAAAGAATTTATACATTCAGTTAAATTATCATAAGTTAATTTTGTATAGACATCTCCATCACCTGCCCATACAGGAGCAACAGCTTCTACTACTGCTCTATAAATAGGATGATTTCTACTAAAAGACATAAATAATAAAGGAGAACCCTCTGGATTCTCCTTTCTTTTTAAATAAATATTTAAATAACTACTCATCCTTATTTTCTTTTAATTCAATATATTTATTAAGGTACCATTCAGCTTTTTTCTTATCTTGAATATCTGTACCCTTAAAATTTGCTCTCCATTGATATTTAAAAGCATTTAACTCACAAAAAGCGAGTACTTTTTCTTTACCAAAAATATCAAGCATCACATCAATACATTCATACTTACTATTTTTATAATGAGAAGGATGATTTACCATATCTTCTGTTTTTGATAATTTTACAAAATATATCTTAGCATCAGTTTCCTTCCAATTATGATAAATTGCACCATCATTATCTGTTATACAATTATCTTCTTCACTAACATAAGTTTTACCTGAAGTATAAGCTATATTTTTAGGTCCGCCCTTCATTATAACATCTTTAATACATTTGAATATATCTCCTTTTTTAATCATATTAATATTTATTTAATTGTTAAAATATTCTTTGGTCCTATAAGAGAGAAGAATTAGTGAACCCAATGGTCTGAGACTTCTGCAACTGCTGGTATAGGAACAGATTTACAATATTTAGCTGCTGATTTTTCCATAAAATCTTCTAGTACTTTAGGAAATTCATTTAAATTCTCAGGATATTCCCAATTACATTCATCATGAGTTAAATTAGCTAATCTACATTTACCAAAGTAACCATTATTAACTATCCAATGAAATATAGAAATCTGAGAATCTTTTAATATTATAGCTCCAGTTCCTTGAGTTACAGAATTTAAAGCTTTTCTATCCCATTTAGATACTTCCTTAAAGTGTTTTTTAACTTCAACATATATACTATCTTTATTAGGTTTATGTATATTTCTATACTCTTCCCAAAATTCAGTTGTATAATGTTTCTGTTCTTCTTTCCATTTATTAAAGGTTGCCCAATAAGTCTTATGTCCTGTTATAGGATTAAGAAGAATATATCCTTTATTTCTAACTTCCTTTGAACCTTTCTCCTTAAATTTAGCAATACCAGGAAAACCTTTTGAATAAGCTTCAGCAAATTTCTCAGCCTCTTCCAAGGTACATCCTTTAGCATTTTGTATAGCAAAAGCAGAACCACCAAATTGTTGAGAAAACTCAATAGGTTTTACATCTTTTCTAAGATGAGGATATAATTTTTTAATATCTTTAATAGGAGTATCTCTAGGTATTTCTTTAGTGTAAATCATATAAGCACATAGAGAATGCATATCACCACTTCCATGTATAAATTCATCAATCATTGATTGCTCTTTATATATATCAGCACCTAATCTACTTTCAATAGCACTATAATCACAACTACACCATTTATAACCTTTAGGTGCAGTAAAACAACTTCTAGTAATATCATCAGCAGGTAATTGCTGCATATTAGGATATGGACAAGCTTTTCCTTCTTTCTTTTGTTTTGCTGAAGGTTTAATAGGAAGTTTCTTTAATTTAGCTAAATCATCATTATTATCCTTTGAACCACAAGACATTCTACCTGTATCACAGCCTAATTGTCTATATACAGTATGTATTCTATTAGTGTTAGGATTAATAGCATTTAAATGATTCTGTCCAAAAGATGTTACTACTTTAGCCGAACCATTATAACCTGCATAATAATCCTTATCTTCTGGCTCTCCTTCTCCTAAATAAAGCTTTAAGAATTCATCGTTAATTCCTTTTTGCTTCTTTAGTACTTTTTCCATTGCACTCTCTTTATCTTCTCCAGTCTCTTTATCTTGAATTTTAGTATCAAACCCTAATATCTTTAATAAAGGAATAACTTGATTAGAAGAAGCCCAATTTATAGTACATTTAGGAGTTAAATCAAATCCAGAAAATAAATCTCCTTCTCTATTTATATATGTAAACTCTTTTAGCTTAGAATTAGATATAACAAATTTATTTAAGTCTTCAATAGCCTCATTTAAATGTTGTTTATCTATATCCATTTTAGCTTTCCATTTATTTTCATCTAAATGAATACCACACCACTCTAAGTAGGCTATTACAGGAACAAAATCACACTCTAATTTAGCTCCTACTTTACAATTTTGTTTAGTACAATCTTTAAGTTGAGATACCATTATATCATATAGAGGAGTAACATCTCCTGCTGCATATTTAATAGTAGAATCATCAATACCCCTCCATTGTATTTCTCCTCTTATAGTTTTATCTATATATATTCCTAATCTTCTTTCTGCAATAGATTGTAAACCATAAGAAATACCATTAATAGGGTCTTTATATTCAGGAGGATAACCTAAATATAAAAGTTGTTCTACAATCATAGTATCATAAACTTTAAAAGGTATAATCTCATCATTGTAAAGCCATTGCAAATCAAATTTTAAATTTTGTCCTATTAAAAAGTTTTCTTCTAATATATTCTTATATAATTTAATACTTACAGTTGTACAATCAATAACTATTTGAATAGTACCCTCTATATTACCAAATTGAGCCAAAAGTAATTTACCTACATGTGGGTCCTTACCTAAAGTCTCAGTATCAAATTGAATCATTCTCCAATCTTTCATTATTGTAAGAGATTCTTCTACTAAGATTATCTTATAGACATTACTTTCAAATAATTGCTGATTAGCTGTTACTAAACATATCATCTTTTAAATTCTAATTTATTAAAATCTAATATATATTTATATGTATTAAAGAAATTAGAACCTAATAAACCATGTACTGTTACACCTTTATTCTGCTTAAGCCAACTAAATGTATGTTTAATTGTACTACTACAAACAAATGTTTCTTCAAATTTCTTATTATTATAATAAAGACCTAAAACACCCATTTTATCTGTAGAACATTTACCATTAGCTCCCCATACTTCAAAGTTTTTTCCAATATAGGAAACATTTAATTTATATTTATCTATAATATCAGCATCAAGCATAGATTGTATACAGCCTGTATCTAATACAAAGTTTAATTTCCTATCTCCAATATAAAAGGTTACTATTGGCATATCACATAATTCCATTGATTGTTTAAAAGACATTACATCTTTACTTTTAGTATAGAGAGTGTATACATAATACACTCCCATAACTACTAAAAGAACAATAATCCCAATACCAATATAAATCATTTAATTAGTAGTACCAATACCCCCTCTATTATCATTATTAAGATTATCTACCTTAATAAGCTCTACACCATTACTAAATAACCATTTAAGCTTAGTTAAAATACCTGCATTCATCTTAGGCATAATCCTAAATTGACAAATTCTAGTACCCTTTGGAATCTCTGTAGCTTTAAATGCTTTAGTAATAAGTCTCCACTCATCTTTATTTCCCTTATAGGTCTCATCAATAATAGCCTGAGAATTAGCTACCTCAATATGCCACTTATTAGGTGTAGAACTTCTAGGAAGTATATAAGCTTCAAATCCTTTAGGAAGTTCCATAGCAATACCTAGAGGAAGATATTTAATCTTTCTAGATTGTACTTCTGGACCTGTAAATCTTACAGCTTCTGCAAGCTTTAAATCAATCCAATCACCCTGTTCAATAATTTCTGGCATACAGCCTTCAGTAATTTCTTTAATTTTAATTTTTAATTTCATTCTTTTTTAATTTAAAATATTAAACTATTATACATAGCTCTTTCATATTGAGCTTTAAATCCTTCCTTCTGTTCAAAAGTTAAATTCCTAAACCATAAAGCAACATAATCTTTATACTTAGGATGATTATCTTTAATAAAAGATTGTATTAGCCAATCTTCAAAATCTATATCATAATAAATATTAATACTCATTTCTGTAATTTATAAGTTATATCAGTAAAGACAGTTTCATAATCAGTAAACTTTCCTTCTGTTTTTACTTCTTTAAGACTATATAATCTCTGATTAGTAGTCTTTGAATCTAAACCTCCTAAATTAGATATATAGGAACCTACTTTAAGATAATCTAAAAAATTGAGAAAATATCCATAATCTTTTATTATATTAATAATATCTGTACCTACATACATAGCTGTTTTAAGATTATTCTTAGACATCTTAATATAAGACCATAACATAGGTATATTTTCAGCATTACCCATAAAACATATACAAGTAATACCTTTATTACTATTAATAAGTCTATTTAATTCTTCTATATCTAATTCTTTACCTTCATCTTTCCAAAGATTTTTCTGATTACAGTCTTTACAATGAACTTTACATCCAGATATAGCAATACATAAAGTGATTTCATCAGGAATTTCTTGAAATGTTACTTTTGCATATTGATACTTCATTATTCATACCATTTAGGATTTAATTGTTCAAATCCATATTTAACTAACTCTTTAAAATTATCCCAAGTATCTAATTGTAGAGGTCTGTCTCCTATAAATTCAAAATTATAGCATTCTTCTTGATAATCATATCTAAAAGTAGCTAATACTATACATAATTCTTTACTTTTAAATAAATCCTTATGTATTCTACAACCAGTATTCTTAGGATAACAATAAAATTCATGATTTAGTTTTATGTATTCATTTTCCTTACCATAATAAAGATTAGGATACCATTTAACTATATCATAAGATACAAAAGGAGGCTTGTTACCTACATAACTAGCCTCCCTGAATTCTAATACACCTATTCTTTTAGATTGTATCATGATTAATTATTTTATTTATAGTAGCATAAGATTGATTTCCTATAAGTCTATTATATTCTTGGTCTTCATTTAAAAAGATTAAAGTAGGAATACTTCTTATGTTATATTTTCTTATTAAATCCTGATTATTGTCTTCCTCAATATCAATACTCTTCATATCTGTTTTATATTCTTTAGTAATTCTTTCTAAAGTAGCAGATAAAGCTTTACATTGAGGACAACTATCAGATTCAAATTTTAATATCTTAATCATTATTTACACATTAATATTTTTATTATATACTCTAGTTCCTGCTTCTATTTGTCTATCCACACTAAATAGTTTAATAGGTCTTAAATACCCAATTATCCTTGTATATTGAGATATATTTTTACTATGACATTTAGGACATTCTACTATAGGATGCTTAGTAATATAACCACAATCTTCACATTTACTATTAGGTATATTAAAAGTAAAATATGAAGTACCTTCTTTAATAGCATAATCTATCAATTTTAGATATTGTTCTTTACTTAAATGCTCTTCTAAATTAATATGGCAAGCAGAACCTCCATCTGTATATTGATAAGTAGAATTTCCATGTAAATACATCTTATCTAATACACTTATATTAGTATCATTCTGTAAGAAGAAATAAGAATTATATAGATTTCTATTAGAAGGAACAAAATATCCATCTTTTTTATCCCAATTATAATTTTTACTAGCAAGAGACTCTGCTGGAACTACTTCGCTATTAAATAAGAATGGTCTTTTCTTATCATTAATTGAATGTAAAGCATTTTGCTCCTTTATAGTAGAGAGAATAAGCTGAAGGAATTCAATATAATCTTTATTATTATTTACTTTAAGACCTAAGAACTCAGCAGCCTCATTAAGACCATTAATTCCTATAGTAGAATAAAGCTTCTTAATATGAATATAACCAGCATTACAACAAGTAAACATTCCTGCATCTTCCCAATCATATAATATTGTTTTATATGCAATATGATACCTATATACTCTTTCAAGAATATTAGTAATATATATATTTAAACTATTTCTATTAACCTCTACCTTAATATCTGGTATTCCTTCATTTTTCCAATCTCCAACCCAGTCTTGAACAATTCTATTAATATTAAGAGTAATTACATTACAAGAACCTGTCATAATACCTGTCAATCCTGATGTAGGACTAAATGTATTTTTATCTACTTGATTTCTTAACCTGCAACATGAAGCTAAACTATCAGCACTATCACTAATATAAGTAAAGAAACTATGTTTTTCAGCATACATTTCTGCACATAAATCTTTATATTCTTTATCAATAATATTTTTACCATTATGTACCATTGCAAATGTTTCCACAGGAAAAGCTACTATTGCTTTTGTTCTAAGTTTATTAAACCATTTCATAAACAATCTTTGCAAAGTATCTATTGCTTTCCATTCTGGTTTAGTACCATCAGGATAATAGAATTCTCCAAACATTGCTTCAAAATAAGTTTTATCAAAATATGAAATATTTGTAAATGGGCTTTGGTATGACCTATTACCAGCAGGTTGATTAATACCCCATACAAATTGACTAAAGGCTTTATAGATTCTATCTCTTACTGTTCTTTGAATTTTAATATAAGGACTAGTAGCACATAAATCTAGCTTATCATACCATTTATCTCCAAATTCCATAATAGTATAATAATTTAAAGCTATAAAATAAGAACCTACTGCTACTGCACCCTTACATTGAGAGGACAATGTAAATACAAGATTAGTTAATTGACCACTAAATGACTCTAAATCATTAGGTGGAGTAGGAGTTACTCCATCAATATTACCTACACCTTCTAACATTAAAGGATAGAGACTTACTGCCATACAATAGAATTTAGGTACAGGAGTACTTGCTTCATCATTAGTATAAATAATATGATTATTTAAATCTTTTTCATACTGCTTTGCTAATTCAGGAAATAATTCATTAAGTTTATCCTTCATTCTTTGTCTTTGAATAAGCCTATTTTCATCTTTATATACTTCTGCTTCAAGAGATGCTACATTTTTAATAGCAGTATTAGCATTAGGGTCTGTATTACTAGAAGTTGCTGCATTTTCTTGGTTATTCTTATATTCTTCCATATAATGTAACCTCTTAATCCTAGTTCTAGCTTCCTTATGTTTTTCTCTATAAAGAATATAAGATTTAGCAATATTAGGATAATTACCCATAAGATAATATTCTACTGTATCTTGAATACTTTCAGTGTTAATATTATCAGTAGTAAAGGCATTAGCAAATTCTTTAAACTCATTCTCATTAAATTTGTCTTCTTCCTTACAGGACTCAAAAGCCTTCCTAATAGCATTTACTATTTTATTTGAATCCCATTTAACTTTACTACCATCTCTTTTTATTACATATGTCATATATTATTTTAATTAAACATTATTCCATTTTATCTATCCAAGTTCTCAAATCATTAGAACTTTCAATATTTATTCCCATAGGAACTGTGGCTCCTGTAGAGAGATAATACCAAAGTTCTTTACCTACTTCCCAAGGTGCTTCAAGTTTAATTTGATTATTTTTACCAAGATATAATGTACCTTCTACAAAAGTAAAATCACAATCCCATACAAGTGGAATCATATTAGACTTAGAAATTACTATATCTTTATAAGGTAAAATTGTGAAGTCTTTAAAGTATTCATCCTTTTCAATATTAAGTTTAAGAATTCTTGCATATAATCTACATTGATATGCATAATTCCACTCTATAAATGACTTATAGAAATTATATGTAGGTTTATATGATGTCTTTACATCTATAGGTTGAATAGTTTTATTCTTATAATCTACTCTAAGAATATCAAACATGCATCTATAAGGAACACCATCTATTACTGCTTTAAACTTTAATTGATAAAGATTTTCACAATCATCAAAAGGATTATTCTTCTTAAAATATAATGCAGTTTGAGAACTTTCAATAAGAGCATTAGCCATCTGATGTGCTATATTATTAAGCTCTGTACTTATTAAGATTTTATCTTTAGCTAAGTACAATAAATTATAGTAATCAGATGCTTTTTCCTTAATTACTTTTGCTCTAGTTTCTGGTTTCCAATTTAACTGAAATCCATTAATATTTGTAGAATCTATAATAAGATTATCTGGTATCTTATACAATGAATCATAAGTACTTGAATAACTATTAAATAAAGATTTTACAATAGTTTCTACTTTATCAGTAATAGGAGGAAATTCTGCTACTAAATACCTTCTTTCATATTCTTCAGGAGGGTCAGTAGTTAAACAATCTACTAAAGAACCTAACAATAAAGAAGGACTTTCAACCTTATCAAACAATGTATCTAAATGTTCAAATCCTTCTCTCTTAAATTTAGATATAGTAGAATAACTAAGAGCTTTATCAGCTCTATAATTTTCCTCAGAAGTTATCCATGATATATCATAAAGACTCTTCTTTCCATTTCCATTTATATCCATAACAAGTTTTTCTTTTATTATTACATACATCTCCAATATGTCCAGTCATAGCTGGTTTATAATTAAAGCCTAAAGAAATTAAAGCATCTTTACATGATGGAAATTCTGCAATTATTTTATTTGTTACAATATCTATTTGTAATACTGGTTTAAATCTTTTATAAATTGTATTTAAATTTTGACAATTTTTAGATTGTGTAACACATCTAAGATTGTTTATATTATTATTAGAAGTATTACCATCAATATGATCAATAACCATATTCTTAGGTATATTTCCTTTATATGTAATATAAACTAATCTATGAACTCTATAATCTTTTTTAATTCCATTATGTGTTAAATTAACATACCAATATCTTTGCTTAAAGAACTGCTTCAAAATTCTTTCCTTATAACATCTTTGAGATTTATTATCTGTTCCATAATGACTATTTAAAACAGATAAGTTTCCTTCTCTTATTTTAGGAAGGGCTTTAACAACTCCATTTCTACTTATAGCATAGTCTTCTAAGCCTGGAATAATTTTAAAATTTATATTCATTTCCATTTTTAAGACTTTTCAGCATATTCTTTAAATATTTCTATAGCTTGTAAAAGCTGTTTTTTACTATAAACTTCAAAATAAATACTCTTTTGTCCTGTAGCAGTAAGAATATTATCAAGGTATTTCCTAAATAGTTTTCTTTTATATGGGAAGACTTCATTTGAGAATCCCTTACATTCTATCCATACATCTATATCTTTATACTTAAGATATATGTCAGGTAAATATGTAATAGGCTGTATAAGTCCATCACATAATCTAAGTAATTTAGGTGAAGGTTTACCTGACTCTTTTACTCTCTTTTCATGTTGAGAATCTGTTTCCTTATCATAAAAAGGAGTAATAGGTTTAAATGAAGGAAATACTACATGTTTCTTAGGTTCATATAGAGGATTAAAACCTGCCTCAATTAATGTATTGAAACAGGTTTTCTCCAATATACTTTTAAAGGTAATATTACCTTGTTTATTTACAGTAGCATTCCTAATCTTCTTATTGACATTTGCCACTAATAATACCAGTTAAAATATTAAGAAACTCCTTAAATTCTTCTTTATTATTAAGATTAATTACCTTAACATTAGGTCCTTTTGGCATAGGACCTCTTTTACCATGTGTTCTATATATACTCTTCTGTACAGGAACAACTACTTTAGCTTCAATAGAATCTCTTTTAATCAAATCGTCAATAGTAGCTTCATCTACAGAACTATTACATTCAAATTGTACACCATTACTACAAGTAATAATCTGAGTAATCTTATCTCCTAACTTAATCTCCTGATTAGTACCTTTAAAATAATACTTTTTCATCTTTTAAATTTTATTTTATTGTTTAAATGATTATTTATTTCATCCCACAGATTATATCTAAGTTTCTTATGATTCCTAGCATAATATGAAGGATGTTTTTCTTTAATTACATAATTATATTGAGAGATATAAGGTTCAAAAGTTTTAGCTTCTTCACCAAATAATACATATACACAAGCAGTCATATATCTAGACATATTATATATTAGTTTAGATATAAAAGGTCTCCATAGTCCTAAATGAGAACTAGGGAGACCTGCCTTACATGTTAATGCACAATTCAACATTAATACTCCTTGCTTCTCCCAATCTTCAAAACTGGGGTCAAAGATACTACTATTTTGTGGAATTTCATAATTGATAACTGATTCTTTTATAACTTGTAAGGATGGTGATAAATCTTTATCAAGTGTTTTTATATTGTTACCAAAAGCAATTCCAGTAGCCTTACCTAATTGTGGATAAGGACTTAAACCTAATATAACTACCTTTAATTCAGATAATTTACAAACTTTAAAACAATTAAAGATGTCATTATAATTAGGACATAGATTAACAGTATTGCTAGAATTGAGTGTATTAATTGTCTCATATAATATTTTCTTATCTATTACTTTTAACCAATCCCCAAAATATTCCTCTAAAGACATAAGTTATCTATATTATCTACAAGAAGCTGTTGTATTTCCTCATTAACATTAATATTGATAGGAGCTTTGGCATGTCTTATAAACTTATCAATATCATTATTAATGATAACTGTCATAGTAGTAAAACCATTTACTATAGAAAAATATCTAGAGACAGTACTACAATATTCAATAAAATACTTTTGAATACCTTTACATACAACATTATCACTATTGAAAACTTTAGGACTTACTCTAAGTATAAGCTCTGTGGTAGCTGATGTTCTTCTAGGAGGTCTAATAGTAAATAATACTAATGGTTCTAAATTACTATTAAATATTAAACCTCTCATTCCATAATAAAGATTACCATCTTTATCTCTAACTTTATTTAATTCTCCTGCTTCTCTAATTAAACTTAACTCTTTTAAAAGAGGACCAAAAGTTTTTCTTTCATTCACATTAGTAGAAGAAGAAGTAAATAGTGGAATTATTCCTCTTGAAGATAAAGAATTATAAATAGGAATCTCTGTAATCTCACCATTAAATATATGATTTGTCATATATATAGAGAATTGATTATTCTCTGTTCCTAATAGAGGTATACCTGTTGAACGGAGAGAGGCTGACACAACACCAAGAAAACTATTTATATTATTTTTAATATTTTCACTTATCATTAATCTTCTTCTTTTAAGTACATCATATTACAATCATATTCTATAAAGAAAGGTAATTGCTTTATCATAGGAACAATTTCATTAGCACAGAAATTAACTACATTATTTACAATAAAAGAAGCTATCATACAAGCCATAAAAGTAGTTTGTTTTAAACTACATACAGTTTCATCTGCTTCTTCATCAGAAAATAAGAATTCTTTTTCATATCTATCTTGATTATATGTATCTGTACCTACAATAGTGAGTATTTGTAAAGTATCAAATGACAATCGAGCATCAATATACAGGCATTTAGATTTATCTTTCTGTAATTCTACATGTTTTTTCCAGTTATTAAAGAATACCTTTCTAGCTTCCATATTATCAAAGCCACAAATCATAATATCAGAAGTAAAACTATTACTAGTATATAATTCTCGCATAGCAAATACATCAGTATATTTACTATAATAACTAACAGTTTCTGCTATGGCATTCACTTTATATTTATCTATATCCTTGATACCAAACATTTGTCCAGCAAGATTAACTTCCTCAACTTTATCATTATCAAAGATATAAATACTCTTAGGATGTATTCTAGCTAATTGAAATATAGCATTTGAAGAAATACCTCCTGCACCTCCTACAATAATAACTTTCTCTTTAATTTTATTAAACCATTCTGCTCCTGAAAATCTAGCAGTTTCATCATGATAATCTTCACTTATAGGAGGAATTTCCTGATGTTGATTTTCAATAACTTCATTCAAAAAAGTTTCATCTTCTTCTGATAATATAGATTCTGATTCTTCTTCTACTACTTCTTCAGGTCCTAATATTGATGTTGTTTCTCTGTCGGTTATCTCTAAAGGAGCAATAGCAACTTCTGGAACATTAACTGTAGTATTTACTATTTGTTCCATATTAACCTCCAAAGGTGGAGTTATAGTTGATTCTTCATTCATAATTTTAAATAATAAAACGTTCTACCTCGTCCTCTATAACTTCAATAAAGGAATTAGTTTTAAATGTATGTAATTTCTGCAATACACCATAAGCACATATAGCCATTTGTGAATCTTCAAGATAACCTTCTTCTGCTAAATTATCATCAAAAGCTTCTGTTACAAGAAATTCTACAAAATAACCAATAAAAGCTCTATAATTCTCTAAACCTTTTTGTCCTTCTCCAAATCTCTTAGAAAATACTGTAGGCATTTTTTGAACCCATTCATTGAGGTCTTTTGGAGTAAAAATAGGACTACCTATAAGTAATTGTTTAACAATATTATTTAAGTCTGTTTCATTAAATTTATACTTATTATAATCAATAGATTCATCTGTATCTACTCCTGCTTGAACAGCAGTATTAGTCTTAGAGAAAGGTATATTTGCTTCCTTATATAAAGGTGTTGCCTTTAAAGTAGGTTCAACAATAAGATTAGCACGAGGCTCTCTACTAATATTTGTATTTTTAATCTTATCCTTACTAATTTCTTCAATTCTACTAAATAGGTCTGTATAACCAATATTTACAGTAGGCTTTTCAATATTCAAGAAGAAATATTCTATTTCATAAGATTCTATAGCATCATATTCATCATTACCTATATTAATGGTTTCTTCACCAAAGAACTCATATTCAAGTACTTCTGTTACATGAGGAATATGCTTAACTTTTCTTGTAATTGCCGCAGTATATTGACCAGCATTATTAACAATCAAAGATAAGAAATTATTCATATCAGAACCTTCTTCTTGAAGAGTTCCAAGGTCAGTTCCACTGAAAAACGTTGACATCTGGTCATGTGAATGCATTAAACCTTGCTGACATTCTAATAAGTCATGTTCTATCATATAATTACAGATTTCTGCACTCTTATCAAACTCAGTATAAGTAGCAGAACCATAATCCATAAGACAGAAATCTTTAGCAGTTAATACTAAAGAATTATCTTCAAATCTACCAGTATAATCATAGAATAATACTCCACTATATTCATTATTAGGAAATCTAGCACACAAGAATCTAATCTTTTCTTCTAGTTCTGGAGTAATAATTAACTTATATGTATTATCTTGTTTTTTTAATATATTTTTGTCCATAATTGTAATTTATAAATTCTAATATATTTCGTATTGCCACATTAATATATTTTACATTAAGAATATATACAGGTTCAATAGTAGTATCAGTATCTATAATTCTCATTTTAACAGGTATATTCTTAAATGTAAATAAGACATCAGTACTAGGACTACAAGAACTGTGTCTATTACTATTTTCTTCAGTAAAACATCCTTTATAAAAGACTGCTTTTATAAGAATTTTAGCTCTTATTAATTCATTTAAATTTGTAGAAAGTTCTTTATTATTAAATCTTTTATTATAAATTGTTATAAATTCATTGCTTATTAATCTAATTAAAGAAGCATCATTAGCAGCAAAGTTATAAGTATTATTTACATATTTAAAAGTAAATACTTTTCTATTTATAAGATTACGTATGGCTTCTTTTATAATAAATGAAATTTCTGAAAAGATTCTACAACTAGTATCTGAAAAAATTATTTCATTATTACTATTATTTCTACCAATATATTCCATTCTGTAATAAGGAACTCCTACTATAGATTCTACTGTAACATATCTAGCTAATTCCACACAGAATAATCTCCACATATTTTCATTATTTTCATTTCTAAGAATAGTACAAGTAGTTCCAATAGGACCTTCTCCTAAACAAGGTCTCTGAAAATAAGCTTTACCATGACTTAAAGAACCTGAAGGTAAATGGGAATGTGTATAATTACTTTCATATAAAACTTTAGTGAAAGTAGTAACAATCATTTCAAATCTTTTAGCTTGTTTTCCTGTATAATCAAGTGGTACTTTAACATATAAGTCATGAATATCTACACTATTATCTTTTTCATTAGTAATAGTTACATTTGGAAAATGAACTAATATAATATATGAAAATTCACATAATGGAAGTAAAGGAGAGTTTAAAGTATCTTCCAAGTTTTCACCTTCTGCTATTAAAGTTTCTACAGCATCTTTAAAATCTTTATCTACTTGAAAGTCTACTTTAGTTTTACCAAAGAAACTTTTAAATATTTCATATACTTTAAGAGCTTCTTCTGTAGGAGTATAATATTTATTTCTTATCTGTTCTTTTATATCCATAAGTAATAAAAAAGAAGGGAGCAAATATATTACTATACTTACTCCCTATTAGATTTTTTATAAATTACATGCCTTTAAACATATCATCAAGTTCATTTGATGAATATGGAGAATCTGACTTTTCCTCTTCAGAATTACTTGAAGAAACTTTACCAATAATAGCAATATTATCAATATCTACATCCTCAATATAATCTACATCTGCATCCTCCATTTCTTTCAAAAGACTTTCAATAACTTTCCTAAGTTCTGCTTTAGTAACATAGCTACTAAGGTCAGTAGTCTTCATAGCAGGCTTATTAGGAACTTCCTTCTTTGCAGGAGCTGCTTTAGCTGTAGGAGCTGAAGCATCTGCTGTTGCAGAAGCTGTTTCTTTGTTAAGAATCTTCTGCAAATCTTCTGTCTTACAGTTAGTATAATTCTTACCATAAGTCTTCTTAACTACTTCTGTAAGGTTCTTAACCTTAATCTCCTCAATGATAGCCTTTCTATCAAGCTTTGCTCCACTTCTAATCTTCTTTGAAGCATTAGTAATCATAAATACCAAGTTATTAGTAGTAGTTCCCTTATAAGGAACATCATGTGGAAGAATAGCAGCATCATTCTTCAATTCAATCTTAGTAAGACCCTCAAAGAATGTACAATCAGTATAATCAATACCTGCCTTAGTAAGGTCTGCTTTGAGTTCTGCCAATGTTGTTGCTGCACTTTCAATAACTTGTGTCTTGTGAGTCTTTGTAGGAATCACTGTAATCTTTCTTTTTTCCATTTTTCTTTAAATTTTAATATATTAAACTTTAATTATTTGTGTTATTTCAAAAAGGTAAATCATCATTCATATCTGGTGCTTTAGTCTTATTAAAAGCATTATTAAATTCTTCAATAAGTCTTTTTTTACCAAAATAATGATATATATCTGAATAATCTTTTGCCTTATCAATTAAAGGACAATGAATTATCTCAAAACCTGTTTTTAATCTAAGATTATAGGCATCTATTTCACCTGCTGAATCTCCATCAAATGCTATATAAATATGGTTATATCTTTTTTGTAAACAATTAATTGCAGAATCACTTAACTCTGTATTTTCTGATTGAACATATATACAGGGTATATTAACATTAGACCATAGACAGATACTATCTTTCAATGATGAACATATAAGCAATGTATCTCCTGTCTCTGGAATTTTAGACCACAAACCAATAACACTCTTGTCATTGGAAGATGTCCATTTGTAACCATTTTTATTATAGGGTTGATAAATTTTCTTGGTGATATTCCCTTCTTTTCTTTCAATATAACAATATGCTAGTTTATCACAAGCAAATGTATATCTTTTATTGTCTTTATATATAATTTTATGACTAATAGGATATACTTCAACATACTTTAATAGATTTATATTACATCCATAAGATTCCCAATACTCAACATCATAATTTCTCCATTCTCTAGTTTTAACCTCTAGTCTGATTTGACTACTACTTATTGTAGCTGAGTTATGTTTAATTTGAGATTTAGAGATATTAATCTGCTTAGTATTAATATTCATATCTTTACTTATCTTATCTACCAGTTCTATAAAACTAATATTGTAGATTTGCATAAGTAAATCAAATAAAGACCCTTGTTCTCCTGTTGCAAAGTCTTTATAATGTATATGTATACCATCACTTGAATATAATCCAAATGAAGGTTTAGAATCATTCCTTAAAGGGCTATTCATTCTAAAAGGAACTTGTGTAATACCAAAGTAGAAATTAAGTATTTGACCCTCATCTACTTTGTTTAATATATCTTTTAAAGTTATTGAAGTATATCCATTGCTAATCATATTATTAATATATTAAGCGTTTGCCCAAGGGTTATTTGTTGGTGCTACAAAAGGATTTTCCTTATTTTCAGCACTAAAATTAGTCTCTGATACAGAATATTCATGAAGTGTTTTATAGTCAAATTCTGTAGTAGCTAAACCACCATTATTCTTTCTATTCTGAATATCTGCCTCAAGCTTAGATGTAGAATTACTACTATTCTTCATAGTAAAGTGAGTATAAACACTAGAATATTGCTTACCCTCATCAGTAGTTCTTACACCAATAGCAACCTTAACTTTATTATTAGGCTGCAAAGTAATACAATCTTTAAGTTCAGACATATTACCCTTGAAATAATCTGTAATGTGGTCAAGTCTACATTCTGCATCCTGTGGATTATCAATCATAACCCAAGAGCCATTAACATACTTCTGACAAGAAGGAATATTCAAATAGTTCTGCAAGAACATAGTAAGAGCTTCTTCACCTCTAAAAGCTGGTCTATAATTATTACTAATACTAAAAGGTTTAACTTCACCTGTCTCTTTATCAGTATATGTAGGAATAGTTTTATTCTTAACATCATCCTGTGTAGCCCAAGCAGTTCTACCATAAGAATCAATTACCTGACACTTAGTATTATCCTTATTAGTAAAGATATTATTCTGAATAGAGAATCTAGCCTGGAAGAACTCCTCAATACCATTATTAGTTTCTGGGTCAGACTTCAAGATAAATGTAGGATAAGCCATCTGAATTTCCTTCCCATCATTATCCTTCATAACTCCATAATACTCAGGGTCCTTAGTAATCTCTCTACCATAGAGATTACTAAGTTCTTCCTTAGAAGGATTAAAGGCTACTACTTTACAGCCTGCAATACCAATATACTTCTTAAATTCAGTAGCTTCTTGAGACTCCTGAACTTTGCCAAATGCCATCAAACTAATTGTTGTATTCATTTCTTTTATTTTATTTAATTGTTAATAATTAATCAATATTATCATTATTACCTGCATTTCCAAGATTATCTGGGAATACTTCCTCTTCAGATTTCAAATCATTTTCACCAGCATCTGTAGTAGTTTCTTCTTGTCCTACTTTTTCTGTTGGCTCCTGTACAGGAACAACAAAAGTAAGTACTCTCTTCTTCTGCTGATACTTACCTTCCTTGTCCATCTTAGGTGTACCATCCTCATTAAACTGAGGAATCTGCTCATCCTTAATAAGCTGTTTTGAAATAAAACCACCAGTAAGCATCTTAACACCTGCTTCATTAGCCTCAATAATAGCTAACTGTTCATCAAGCTCTGCCTGAATTTTATTAAGGTGCTTTTCCAAAGTCTCAATTCTACTATAAATACTAGAATTAGCCTTATAAATGTTCTTAATCTGAGAAATCTGACGTGATGTCAACTTTGTTAAATCTTTCATTTTTACTTTTATTTTTAATATATTAATAATATGTTTTCTTTTGTGTTTCTATTAAATATAGAATTAAGGCTTTCTTGTTTAGTTAATGTATGTATTGCATACTTACACATATAATATTTAAGAGCTATCTTTACATATTCACTATACATTTCATAAGGTAAAGAAGTTATAGTTTTAACAAATATATCTACATATTTTCTTTCTTTACCTTTTTCAATACAATAATTATCTAATAATAAGATAATATCTTGTAAAGTAATATGTCCAAATATTAATATAGAAGTAGCAATACTAACTATTTTATTTCTATCCATATACCTCTTTAATTTTATCCATTACAATAGATAAATCATTAGGAATTTCATCAGGTAAGTCATCAAGTACTCCTAAGCTATCCTTAGCAGGATATTCTCCATCAAACTCTTTAATAAAATGTTTAATAGGTTTCTTATTTTCTGCATCATAACCTACTTTACCAAAGAGAATAATGTCAAACTTCCCTTCAGGTGTGATATAATCATCCACCATCTTACCTGTAGTCTTAAACTTATAGGAAATAGAATCACCATTTTTATCTTTATACTCTTCATAATGAGCACAACAGATAATATTCTTATTCTCAGGACATCCTTTAAATGAATCAAAAATAAGACCCATTCCATAGCCTATTTGCTTTGGTGTATCCCATCCTCCCTTCATTGCATTTGCCATATAAAAATCTTGTGCAAGATAATTAAAATCATCAATTACAATATTCTTATAAGGACAATTAGGATTCTTAAAAGCATCAATAACTTCTGCTACTTTCTTAAATCTTTCAAGTCCATTAAGACTATCAATCTGCATTCTATTTCCTTTAACCATATCCATCACATTAGTAGATGGACATAACTTAAATTCTGGATTAGGAACAGCCCTACCAATACATTGTATTACAAAAGTTTCTTTAGGATTTAAACCTTTAATATCTAATTTCTTTCTACCACAATAACTAGTAGTTTTTCCAAATCCAGACTTTGCTAAAACTAAAATCTTTGCCATTTAACTTCTATTCTTTATAAATGAATTGCAAAAGTACTATATTTATTTTACTCTAGCAAATCTTTAACTCTTTTTATTATACCACAAACAAACATACTTATAGTAGTATTAACTGTTTGTTTGTTTCTTATCTTATCTAAATACTTATATACCTTTTCTAATTCTACTTTATTATTAGGTAATGGTAATTCATCAAAAGCACATACTGCACCATCAAAGAATAAAGGAGCAATACCACCCATTTCACCATCTCGATTTATACATACTTCAAGAAATCTAATATTATCTTTAAATTTCTTTATATTATAATCTAAATATGTATCTAAACTAAATCTAAATGGAGAAAATAATCCTAATAGTACATTACAGTCTCTTGATATGTACTTACTATCACCTAAACCTTGAGCACTAGGTCTTAATCTATTTAATTTAAAAGCATCATTACCTTCAGATTCAAAAGCTTGTTGCTGAATTACTACAGGAGAAAACTTATATCTATTTCTTAAATATTTAGCTAAATATTCTGACAATTTATCCATAGATGATTTAAGAGTCATACCTCTTTCAGTATCTATAAGATTCATAGTATCAATAACAATTAACCTATATTCATTAGGGTCATCCTGTTCATAATGGTCAAATACTTCTGTTTCTTTTATTTGTCCCCATTCATCTTTATATTTACCCTTTTTAGTATATTCAGTACCATGTTGTCTAGCATAACTTTTACAATAATTAAGAATACCAGTAGGATTAGGCTTTTCTTCAGGAAATATAACATGTTCTTCAAAATACTTAATAATATCTTGAACTTCATCTGATTGTAGTAAATCTAATACTTCCTGTGAAATAGCAGTAGTAGTACTTCTTAAATCTCTAGGAGATACTCTTATTGTATGATTACTATACTCGTATAGGAGCCAACATTCAAATCTTTGAAGAATTCTTTCAGGTGTTTCTTCTAAAGGAAAATATAAGACTTTAAGATTTGCTCCTACTTCTTTATGGTAATAGCAATAAAGTAGTGGTTTATAGATAAAAGTATATGAAGTAAATTGAGACTTTCCACCTTTAGTAAAGGACGATATACAATAATATGTACTTTGTTCTATACCAATAAAGTCATCTTTAAATCTAGTAAAAGAAGAAGGAATACAATTAATTTTACCTTCAAGTATTCTGTTTCTTCTTTTAACTAGATTATCATATACTCTCTCTCTTAAACTCATTAGAATGTCTTAATATACTCCTTCTGATGGTCAATATAATTGTCCATTTTCTTAATGGTAGCACTAAGTTTATCATCAAGAGCCATATTCCACTTAAGGAACTTCTTCAACTCTGCCTTGAATCTAGAGAAAGCTTCCTTTTCAGCTTTAGCTCTAGCAAGCTTCTTACCAGTTTCTACATCAAAGGTATCACCATTCTCTGTATTAAGCTTAGATACACCTACTGTTGTAAATCTAAGCTTAAACTTAGGTACAATAAACTTCTCAATAGCAGTTACAGTCTTCTTTACTTCATTTACCTTAAACTCAAGAGCTACATGCTGTAGCTTAAATGTTTCAATGTTGTTATTCATTTTACTTTATATTTAATTAATTAAACAATAATTTATTTCTTAATATTAATAGGAGTATCTTCCTTAAAATACTCATATGTTGTAAATTCTTCTTTCATTTTAACTCTGATGTCCAATCATTATTAATATTATCTTCCTGACCTTCATTCTCTATATAATCAGAAAGAATTGAAGTTACTACTTGTTCTCCATCTTTTACCTCAGATTTCCAAATAAAATACTTTAATAATTTAAGATAAGTATAATCACCATTCATAGAATTAATATACTTCTGAGTAGCTGTAATTATTTGCTCATCTGTATAATTTGGATATCTTAAGAAGAAACTCTGTAACTTTTTTCTAATATCTTCTATATTACCTTTATAATAATAACTAGTTCCAGGCATTTTACCTTTAGGGTATATATCCCTTAGTTTTATTGCTAAATTCTGACATCTAAGATTAACAATATTAATTGTTTTCTTAGTATCTTTACTACTATCAAGTAATACAGAATTACAGAGGTTAATACCTTTATTAATAACACTATATTTCTTATTTAATTCAAAAAGAGAACAATTACATTTAGTAATTAATCCCTTCTCAATTAAATCTTCATACAGTTTATCATTTTGGCATTGTAAAGCAAGTAATATAAATACTTGCTGAGCAGTAAGATTATATTTCTCACATACTGTATCATCTATAACAAATTTCATAGCTTAATATCTTTAATATCAGTAATTTCTTTTATCATAGAACTATCATAATCCTTAAGCATTTTATCTTTTAATTCCTCATCTCTAGTATCTTTAAAATAAGGTATAATAACTATTGGTTTAGGATGTCTTAGAAGACGCCCAAACTTCTGTTGTGAAAGAATTTCTGAGGCATTTAAATTACAGAATAATCCTATTCTACAATTAGTTAAATTCATACCTTCTGAAAGCATATTAACACTAGATATATGATTAATCTTACTATTATTGAAATCATCAAGATTCTGTAAAGAATTCTTATTCTTACTATTAATAGGAGCATAATCTTTAAACTTTAAAGACTGCTCAATATTATTACAGAATAAGAGTACTCTCTGGTCCTGTAAGATAGAGATAATAGACTGGCATATATCTACCTTCTGTTCTGAAAGCCATTTTAATCTTTCTGAAGCTGCTCTAAGCCATTTATTCTTAAAGACTACAGTTTTATTAAACATATACTTTCTTTTATACCAGTCTATTTTATCACTTAACTCATTATAATATTGCTTTTGGGTACATTTGATAATTATCTTTCTTGTAGTAAATCTTTTAATGAAATTCCATCTTTCATCATAATTACAAGTAACAGGATTACTACATCTAGGATTCTTTATTATCTCTGCTACACTTTTAATATTATCTAAATATAAAGGAATAGTATAAATTATAGGTGTAGGTAATACTTCATCTTTAATACCATCAGCAATGTTACCTTTAACTATATTATAAGTACCCAAAGATTTCATATAATCTATAATATCACGAGGAATTGTAGCACTTAAAAATAGTAATTTAACATTAGGATTAACTTTAAAAATATCATCAAGAATTTCCCTTTTAAGTTCACTTAAATGATGAGCTTCATCAAATACTATACAATCACAATATTTATTAAGTTTATGAATACTATTATAACAAAGAATCTCTATTTTATCAGTATTACATCCCCATTTCTTTATTTCTTCTTTCCAATTATTTATTAATGGTTGTCTGGGAACAATAATACTAACAGTAGTTTCTTCTTCATTTTGTTTAAAATTAAAATCTACTATCTTATTAATACAGTCAATAGCAAGTTTTGACTTACCATATCCAGTTCCAAGATATAAGATAGTAGATTTTACTAATAATACTTTACTTAAAGCATTATTAGCAGCTTCTTCTCTAGTCATTATTTGGATTTACTTCTTTATAAAACATAATTTTATCTGATACTATTTGAGTATCATTAATAATTATAGTACTACCTTTAGGAATAATGAATTTGGCAACAGCATACTCTGGAAACCAAAGTACAGATTTCTTAAGGTCTTTTAGAGTCTTAAAACTATGAAAACCATTTGTAACTACAATATCAATATATTCATCTTCTTTTTTAAATCCTATCCGTAAAGGACTAGTACATATCTTTTTCTTCTTATATTTACAAGTATAAAAAGGTGCAAAATAGGAATTCTTAGTAGGAAAAGGAAATAATCTAGCATATTTCACCACAATTTTATATACTATTGTATCCTGCTCAAGAATTTCTGTTATTCCTTCATACTCACCTTTTAGATAATTAGTGAGAGGTATTCTTTTACAAAAACACATTATAATATTTTTACTTTAACATTATTAATATTAATTCTTTTTGAGTCTTTGGGGTGTATAAGTATATCTATTCTATGTTTATGTCTTTTATTCATAACATCTTTAACCAAATACACTCCATAACCTTCAATATACACTTTCTTAGGTTTATTCTTAGGGAATAAATAAAGTAAGTCTCTAGAGATTGCACACCATTTAATCTTATTATTCTTTAAATGATGTAGATTTATCTTACTACCATCAGCAGTAATCAATGGTTGATTATTACATTGACTTTTAACTGGCTGGTAACAAGTCAACTTTACATGAGTTACAGTTTGTGCACAACATTTAATAGTAGTAAAACACAACATTGCTACTATAATAAGTATATATAATGCAAAACCACAACTAATTCTTATATTCTTCATAATTAATTCTTTTATAATGTAAGTAATCTTTTATAAGTTCTTACATAATTTCCATTATTATCTCTACCATTATACCACATAATAAATACATAATTTCCATTAGACAATATCATATCTACTTTAGGACTATATTTATTATATAGGAATAATAAAAGAATAATAATACATACTATTATTATAATCTTTATCATACTTTTAGTTATTAAAAAGTGATAGTAGCGTGTTTCACAACAGACTACTATCTAAAAGTCAATCAAAAACTTTATAAACAAACCGTCTATTTCACATATTTAATCATTAAAAACTTCATAATCCATAATTTTTCCCAAGCAGTCATGTGCTATTCTATTAAGATGAGATTCAAATCTCTTCTTTTTAGACATAGAGAGCCATTCTACCCTTTTACTCCATTCAGGGCATTCTTTAGAAGTCATATAATCATATGATTCATTAGAGATATTTAGTACTCTAATTCTAGTAGGAGTAGGACTCATATTAAAGTTAATATCAAAATTAGATTTAACTTTAATACCTTTCTTTTTATCATATCTTTCACTTTTAACAGAGAAATTTACTGATTCTTCAAATCCTCCTTCAATAATCTTTACACTAGCTTTAACTTCCATAGTTTTTTATTTATTTATTATTCTTCATATAATTTTAAATTAAAGTTAACAGTTTTACTATTGAAAACTGTTATGTAAAAGTCACTTTTCTTTAATAACAAGAAATAGTAAAAACTCACTAGCTTTTTCTTTAAAATCTTAGTTTCAAAATCACATAAGTACGTTTATAGTCATTACTTTTTGCATTTGTGGACTATAGAAAATACTATTATTACTCTATTTTTATTGATTAGCGAGTATTCAAAAATAGTAGACCAAAAATTTTACTCGAATTTCTTTATTTGTTATGTTATAATTATTAGTATTTTCTATTTCATTTTAAATATTTCATTTAATACATATATTATCATACCTATATAAATAAAACAAAATATACTAGCTATTATTGCCATATAATTTAGGGTAAATTAAAAATTATTAGTATTATTATAAAAATACATAAAAGAGCTATAATATATTCCATATACTTTAATTTAAATAAGTTAATATATTCTTACACCAAAAGGTTTACCATCCATAAAGGTAAAACACTTAAATATTTTTTCATAAGTCCAACTTGTTTCTTGAGTACCTATTAGTGTTCTATCTTCATCTAAAAGGGTTATTAAACGATGAACATTAGTATCTGTTTTTATCCAACCATAAGGAATATGACACTGCATTTCTTCTAGACATTCTTTTAAATTTTTAAAAGGTCTATACTTTACTTCTGGTTTAATTCTATAATTATCAATATTTTTTATCAAATTACTATCAGAAGATTTCTCTTTATTAAATTCTAATGATTTTAAAATTTTTAATGCTTCTTCACTAGGTTGAGAAGTGCTATCTTTACTAGTTGAAGAACTAATAGAGTTAATTGAAGCATCAGTTTTACTAAGTGTACAAGAATTTCCTCCCATAAGAGAATTTCCATATTCGAATAATTCATTCTTAGAAGGATATCTTCCGTACTTATGGTAATAATCACTCTGAAGAGTACATAGTCGCCAATGTGCTAGCCACGGTCCCATGCTTCCGGATTCACTTCCTATTTTATCAATATAATCTTCAAATGCTCCCATTTTATACTTTTTTAGGTACAAAATATCTGTTATTTAATGCTAATTCTTCAAGCAAATACTTTACATCATCAGCTACCAATTTAGCAACTTCTTTTGATGAAATTGAAGGATTCGCATCTAATCTTCCTTGAAGTGCCATTAGAGTATAATCGTGTATATATATATTTATTACATGCTTAAAATCCTCATAGCTATTTTCCGTAATAGCTTTCAAATCACTTAGCCAAATAGCTAATTGTCTATGTTCTAAAGAACAACCTTCATTACAATTTTCTTGTTCTTTAGCTACCTTCTTACAATGTTCTATTGCTTCATCTAGTGTCATATTGTTTATATTTAATCCCATAAGGGTGATTAATCTTTATAGGTATTTGCGTCTAAATCAATAGCTATAAATCCCATTGCAGTACTAGGAATTCCATTCCGAACCACACTTTTATTTTCGGAAAAAAGAACTACTGCATGTTTGCGACCTTTACTATCTGGTATTTCATATCTTTCATATGAATGTCTATTACTCATAATCTATCTATTTATGTCCTTTACAGGATAGTTATAATTCAAATTCACTAACTACTTTAGGAAGTTTGTCATACTCCATTTTTACATGATGTTTCTTACATGCTTCAATAGCTTCTTGTTCAGTTTCATAATAATGAGTTCTTGGACAAGAATTAAGATTTCCATCTTCTTCGATATATTTAAAATACTTTCCATTAAGACTGCTTTCAAGTTCAACTTGTGCTCTAAAGCCTTTTTCATCTTTTAAAATTCTATATTTCATAATCTATCTATATTAGTTAAAGCTCATCAAACTCTTTCTGAAATCTCTGTTTTGTTTCATTCAGAAGTTGTTTGAATTTAGTTTTAAACTCTTCATCACACTGTACTAATCCCCAAAGGGCATCAGCAGTGTTATTATTAATATTTGAAAGTATACTTAAGAGGACATTTACTTTAGGAATTAAACTTTTTGCTAAGATATTTCCTCTTTCTAATTTTTTTATATTCATATTACTATCTATTTATTCTTTGTCTTAATTCTTCTTCTGTTATAATTACTTTCTATTAATTTCTGTTGGGTCATAACACCCATCTATTTTACACTCTTGTCCTAATATTGAATGTTTACATCTAATGTTTTCAAAATAAGGACAAGGTGGTTGCTTTCTTTGTTTACCCATATTACCTCCTTACAGGATAAATTATTCTACTTCCTCATAAGTTGCTAAGAAAATATTAGGCTTACAAGGATAGAACTCTCCTTTTACACCTTTGATGATATAGTCATTAAGAGACGCATACATATCTCCTTCAAGTGTTGGTATAATAAGAACCGATTCATGATTCTTTACTTTACCTTGAGTAAATTTATCAATTTCAGCTAAGTTTTCACCATTCCACTGAATAGCTTCAATGGTAACTGGTTTCTTTCTATATTTTTTATTCATTATTTTTAATTGATTTAGTTATTATACTACAATACTTAATAGCTTTAATTGCTATCCAAATAGCATGTTTTTGCTTAGGGTCAATAAGATTACTTCTAATTTTAAATAATATTTTTATAACCTCTTTTATATTCATTTATACTTCTATTTTTAAAGAAATATCAAGACCAAATAAAAGATGCTGTAAATCAGAAACATTTTCTACAGCTCTTAACCATACAATAGAATTATTTACTACTTTATAAGCAGCATAATTAGTACTACTTTCACAAAGTTTTATATGATAAATATAATTAATATAACCATCTTTATCTTTTTTCCATCCATTCTTTTCAAGAATTTCTGGAGTAAGAGGAATACCCTTTATCATATTAACATTAACTTCTTGTAAGCTTTCGGTTTCATCATAGTAAGTTGCATAGTAACCATCACAATTGCTAATGATTCTAAGACTTCCATGGATATAAACCAAATCTCCTGGAATATATAACTTATCCATATATTTATCACCACAGCCATGAGGTTTTTTAATTCTTTTATTGTGATCAAAAATATCACCAAAATCTTCACTATCAGCAGCCTTACCATTAATAGTAAATATTTCTAATTCACAAGGCAATCCATGAAAAGGTTTAATAATTAATTCCATATTTATTTTTTATGATGATTAAACTTTTTTATAGCATCCTTCTTAGAAGCTGCCATAATCTTAACACCCTTGATAATGAATTCATGCTGCGCCTTTGGCTGACACTTCTGTTTATCAGAAGGAATACTTCCTTTTGGTACATTGAATCTAATACGTGGAGAACCAAAAGGAAAATCATCCCCCATTTGATAATCCAGTGCAGACTGCATATTTAGTATTGAAAATAAACTCATTAATTTTCTACTCATTTAATACTTCTATTCCAAACGTTACTATAAAGCCAAGAAGAGTAAAGAAACTAAAGATTCCTATAGCATCATTCTTAAATAGATAATAACTATATACTTCTAATACCCCTATTAATAAGTAAGCAATAAGGATAATACATAATTTAAATACTTTCATAATTGTTAAAATTTAATTCTAAAATCTTTACCTTTAAGAGTAGGTCTCTTACTTAAGATAAATTTTTCTAATTCTTCTAAATCAATAGGGAAGATTGAATTATATTTATATTTTAAAGTACAAATAAATCTTCCATTAAGCATAATGTCAAATGTAAATATTTCCATTATTCATTTCATTTATTATAAATTACAACCGAATCTACAGGAGTTTTACCTTCATAAGTAATTCTTAATTCTGTATTACCTTTATATACATCTAAAGCTGTAGGAGTTTTGTTTATGTATGCCATGATAAATGATGACTCGATAACCACAATAATTAAAAGCACAATAGAAATAATACTACTATATTTATCACTTATTATAATTGCACAAATTATCGTTACAGTAGCAATTAACATAAGAATAATATATGCTAATATAATCATTATTTACCTCCCTCCTTTGGTAATAAATCATCAATGTAGAGCCAACGAGTGATGCCTAACTCTTTAACCGTCTGCTTCCAATCATCAGCATCTACTTCATCCAAACTTGCCCATTTACACATTGAACCTGTATATCTAAACAAAATGGCAGACTTATCCTTTGGCTCTTCACTAGCATCATACCAGAGGTTGTTTAAAAACCAGTTTATGGCTGCTTTAAATGATTCCTTGACATCTTCTTCTCTATACAGAACCATAGAGCCTATTTTGCCAATCTCATCCTCATTAAGCCCATAAGAGCCTAGATTATTAAGTTGCCTTTCAGTAGCCTCTTCTATTTTTCTATTATCTATCATAGCTTAATCCTCCTTTAATATTTCTATCAACTTATCAGCCCTTTTAATTGCAATCCTTTCCTCAATGAAACAAGTTTCATTTGGCTTTGAAATAAGTATCTTTAAAAGTTCTTTTGCTAGCTCATATCTTCTCTGCTCCCAATTAATTGTAGCATCTAAGTTGGGAATTTCTTCAAAGTCCCAATAGTAGTTAAGAGGTTCTTCTACATGTTCTGCACCTTTGCTATCTATATATGAAACGCTATCATATTTACATCTTCTGGTAGTACAATTAAAACAGACAATATTCACAATTTCGCCTGTCTTTCTGATTTTAGCTTTTTTCATTATTCACTTCCTTTCGTAATTAAGTCAAACAACTCATCTACAAATATTCAATCAGTAAAAGTATTACTTCCTTAACACCTTTCATAAATTACTTATTTTATAAAAAGTTTTTTATTTCTTTATCCCAGTTTGTAATAGGTTCCAAATGATATTTAGAATCATTTAAATCTATTAATACAGCCTGATATAAAGAATTAAATTGATTACGTGTAATTGGTTTCCAATACTTAGTATCAGTAACTTTAAAACTATTTTTATAGATATTATAACGTCCCACTACTAAGCAAGTTACTACTTCCTCTTCTTCCATATCAAGAACTTGAAAGATTTCAGTAGTTTCACCAGTATCTTCTTCTATAAAGCAATCACCTGCTTTAATATTCTTAGCACATTTCTGTGCTTCTAACTTTCTTATTGTAGTAAGAATTTTAACTTTTTCTTTAGATAAATCATCTAGCCTATCATATAGTTTATTAATAGCATCATCATAAGCTTTATCTTCATAAGTATCAGCTAAATTAGATAATCTATCTTTTAGTTTATCAAATTCTCCTTTTATTATTTTCTTTTCCATATTTACTCCTTCACATTTTTAGTTGTTCCTAATAAATGTTCATTACCTTCATAAGGAATACAATAGTTCCAACTAGCATAAACACAATAGTATGGCTCATCTATATTTTTATGACTAAACAAGTTTGCACGCCACTTACTTGATTTACTATCTCTAACCAATACCTTATCAAAAGGTTTTGGAGTCCACTTTGGCTTCAAGGCAACAACCATTTTCTTCTCTGCATCCCAAGCCTTTCCTTCTTTTGCAAGAGCATCAAAGAGTTGCTGCTTCTCTGAATCAGTGGCTAAACGAAGACTTCTATTGTGACCAAATCTATACTCATTATAATGCACTTCATAATCTTCATATCTTACATTTATAAGAGCTTTGCTGACAATAGTGTCTTTTATAGCAGCAATAAAAATTACCTTATCGTAATAATTATCTTTTTCCGCTACCACTATATCTCCATCCTTGAACTTAGGCTGTTTTTCAATATTTAAGGTGATGAGGTTTAGTTTACCATCACATTCCCTTTCTAAGGATTCCATATATATCTTAGTTTCTAAATCTGTCATCTTTCTCCAATATTTAGTTATAAAGTTAGAGATAGGAGTATACCTGTTTTGCCATGGTTTATCAAAATATCCACCAGAGCAAGTAATAAGGTGTACTGCATTAAATCTTGTATAAGTATCATCAAGCCATTTATCAAAGATAACTCTACACCCATCCGTAATTAGTGCATCACCCCTCTTCCAAGTAAACTTCTCCCAATTATGCATTTCCTTTGAAGGGAATAATAATGGCTCTGATTCAGGATAATTATAATATCTACCATCACCAAAGAATATTACCATTCTTCCCTGATGTGTTACTTTTATAATGCCATCCTCTACACTTAAAAAATACACATCTCCAAATATAGGAGAATATAACTTTGTATTTTTTGGTGTATCTTTTAAGATAGTTGCTATGTCTATTTTTATTTCCATGTTATTTATTCTTTGTTAATAATTTCTATAATAAAGTCATTCCAGTTATGTTCTTCTACAATCTCCCAATTTGGGTCTTGTATATTTTTTAATGCAAGAAGATATCCCTTTTTAAATTGTTCTGATGTAATTTTTACCCAGCCTGTAATATCATATATATAAGAAGAATCTCTACCGATATAATCTTCATCTACACATATATAATATACATAGCTATTACTTATTGAAACAATTTTTATTAAAGTGTTAAATTCAATATCAAAATAGCAATTTCCAACAACAAAATTAGAAAGTATTTCTTTCTTTTCTAATATCCTAATTTTATTATAGATATCATCCCTTTCCTTCTTTAATTGTTTATATTTAGCTCTTAATTCTTTTAATGTTTCCATAAAGATATAATTTACTCATTATACATATAAGAAATACTATCTAATAATACATTATTATGAAAACCTTTATAAAATGTACTATCAATATTACATCTTATATTAATATAATCACTCATTATTTCAGATTTATCTTTATCCCATATATTATTATTATCAAATATAATATCAGCTAAGTTAATAACTTCTTTATATTCTTCTAATTTATAATATTTAGATTGTAATTCATCAATAAATTTTCTTTGTTTATTAATTATTTGTGCTTGATTATATAAACAAATAGTACTAAATATAAGAAGAGAGGTTAATATAACCTCTCCTATTATATGATATAAAAAATGTTTCATAATTAATTTTTATAAATGGTATCCAAAATAGTTCTAAAATTAGGATTATCTATTACATATTGGGCATCAGCTTCATTTTTGAACATAATATTACCAAAATACATATCTGTATTAGAATTAATATGAACAATTTGATAACTACAAGGTTCTGTTGTGGTTTTATCATAAGCTATCATATAACCACATTTATCAACATTAGCACTATACTCCCAATCACCATTAAAATATTTAGCAATATTCATTAACTGTGAAATAGCTAAAATCTTATCCATACAGTGAGTACGTACTCTAAGTCCACCAAAATTGGTAGGACAGGCTTGAAGTATATCATTATAAGTAATATCGTGCTTCTTGAATTTAATTATGCCTTTAGCCAAATCACTATTTTCTAAATCTATCTCCATCCCTTTAGGAATTTCAACAGTTAATTGGTTATTCTTTATTTCCATATTATTATTTGTTAATTTAAAAATTATACCTGTATTATCACGTCTAAATATATAAGAACAATGCCCTAAAAAAGATTTATATGTACTACAACCACTGGTTTCAAATGCACATCCTTTACATCCTATACCTATGCCAACTTTTACTACTTGATAAGTTTTATCTCCATAGGTAAATATTTCACCTACTTTTCTTTCCATAATTCTTTAACATCAAAATCTTCATTTTTATTAATGCGCTTAAATTTACCTGTGTAAATAAGCCTATTAGATACTACTTCATTATAAGAATTAACCATATATAAACTACCTCTTGGAATAATGAATTTCCCTACATAAACATTATTACATAAAGTATTTACGGTAATAAAAGGAAAGTTATTTCTATTAGAAGAGAAAAAGCATATACATCTAATTAATGATGCATTGTAACCATATACAGATAATACACTATGTAAACCTTTATCAATAGAGTCTTTATTAAATGCTACAGTTTCCTCAGCAAGTGCTTTTCTTATATAACAATAATCAGTCATAAAGTATGGTGTAAACATTTGTGCATCTACAGATACTCCTATTTTATAAACTGTAATATCTCTTTTTGCTGTTAAGAGTTTACTTTCTTTTGTTTTAGTGAAACACATAAGCTTAACCTTTAAAATAATTAATTATTTTATCTAGAGCTTTATCATACTCTTCTTTAGTACATTTTCTATAATATGTCTCTTCAAAAGTTCTCCAAAAATAAGTTTCTTTTGTAAGGTATGGTAAATCTATAGTATTTAATTCATACACATATATATTGTCACCTTTAATATCATAGACTTTGCAGAATAAACCATAAGTATCAGTGTAATAACATCCTTTTTTGATATTACCTTCTCTTAGTTCATCTCTTAGTTCCATGATTTTACATACTAAAGCGGTATCTTGCTTTTTTAATAGAGTTCGTTGCTCTTGTAATTCCCTAATTTGTTTAACTACTTCTTGTTCATCCATAATTAATTTTGTTAATATGTTAAATATAAAAAGGAGTATACTAACTATTTAGCTAATATACTCCTACAAAACATATAGCATAAAGCCTCTCAGAGATTTTGGAGAAGTAATACGAATTGAACGTACTTTGGCTACTTAAAACTGTGTTTCACCTTATCACCTGTCCTATATAGTTTCAACTATATAGGTAACTTCTCGTTTAATAATTATTATATCTTCATAACTTTACCCACTTACCTGTGTAAATAATGTTAGAAGAAACAATTTCCCCTCTAGTATTTATATAGTATTCAGAACCTTTAGGAACTATAAAAGTACCTAAATATAGATGAGAGTATAGTCTTAAGTCATCTACAAAACCCTTGATAGCATCTCCTAAATATATATCTCTAAAATAGGGATTTTGAGGATAAAATTCTATAGCTACTTCTTTATAAGAATGGTAACCAGCTTCTATTTCAATTATTTCATAATCATTTTTTATAGGCTTTAAAGGAATTATTGGATTACTTCCTTTAATTCTATAGATATGTTTCTGAAATAAACTAACAAAAGTATTACTAAGTACTACACCTATTTTATAGACATAAAAGTCTCTTTTAGCTATCTGTTTAGTATTTTTTCTACCTATCCAACACATATTTTAAAGTTCTAAATATTGGTCATAAAATAGTCTTTTTATCTTATCTTCTCCTATCATTGAAACTGCTTTCTTTATAGCTTCTTCACTATTAAAGTAAACAATTCCAGCATACTTAACATTTATATGTTTATAAATATAAATATTATCAAACAATTTAACAGCTATAGAATGATTTACTCCATCATTCTTACCTAGAAAATATTTAGTACCTTTTTCTATTTTTGTAATACTATTAAAGTAAGAAGCAAGTACAGATAATTGTGCTAAGGTTTTGAATTTGTCTATTTGTCCTAGAGGTAAATCTAAACTTATAGTTTTAGAGCGTGCTTTAACATAATAGAATATTATTTCATCTCTACTAAAAGCACTTAATGCTAATGCTTTAAGTGCATCATTATTGCTACTATACCAATTAGCAGCTTGTTGTATAGTTATTTTTACATTTCTTGTTTCCATAATTATTTAATTTTAATAGACCAATCAGGTCTGTTATACATATTCCTATAATGATTTGCAGATTTATAATCATTAAAAGGTTTAATGATATTACCTGTACTATCTAATAATAAAACTTGTTTCATATTATTTCTTTACTATTTTGTTAATAAGTATAGGAGCAGTAGTATCAATACCATAAGTATCCTTTTTAGGGATACTATAGTATCTAATATGATTTGTTCCTCTGTTAGAATAAGAATATATATGATTACAGGAATCTACTTTATACTTACAGGTATTACCCGGGTAGTATACTGTATATTCTAAGTAATATACTTCCTTATAAGATTTTTTAATATTTGTATAGCAAGATGTAGTAATTTCTAAGCAAAATAATACTATTGTAGTTAGTATTGCATTTACTTTTATAGAATTATACTTATTACATCTTACATTATTTATAATAATCATAATAAATATAATAGCAATAACTACACTTATTACTAATACTAATTCATAAATATTACTATTATTCATTTTATTTCTGTTTTAAAGAATTAATAATCAAATATATCACATCTTACCAAGCATATACTACTGTGATAATGTAAAGGTCTTCTCCTTTAGTGTTTTTTACTTGACTGTAGATAATTATAATAATTTTTAATATCAATATTTAACTGTTTTACAATACTACTAGGGTCTTTAGTGTATTTTAAAATCTTTAAAATATTCCATAAAGAAATAATTTCTTTAATAGATAATGAGGTAATTATATCTTTTATGGGAGTATTATTATCACCTTTGGTTGTTAAATATTTAACAATAGGAGAAGGGTCTTTTACAATATCTATTAATGCTAATATTGTATTATATAAATTATCCTTTTCTTTCATAATTACTTTAATTTAATTGATTTAAAATTGTTGGGTCCTGTAAGAGAGAATAAATAAAAGGCTACTAATCACCAATTACTATCGTAACTGACATTTTGATTAACCTAACTAAAGTTATTTATCTCCTTACAGGACTAACAATCATTTCTTACAAACAATATTTAATTAAATTTTACTTTTAATTTCTTTAAAAAGACAATAGCTATTAATTCCACCTGCAAGAAGCAAGAAGAATAATACTATGAATATTTGTGTTCCTTTATATAAGAATAAATAGAAACACATTGCAATAGCAATTATATAAATAAATTGCATAAATGCAAAAAAGGTTAATGTACCACACTTTTTCATAACTAAGGAATTAAAAACCTACATAGTAATAAATACTATAGTATCTATTAACTATGTAGGAAAAAAATTATAACATAACAACTTAATATTTAAAAAGCTTTTTAGGTTTACTCTTATGTGCATAGTAATTACTTTTTTCCTTACTTTCACAAAAAGTCAACTCAATTTCTTTTGTCATCTTAACTAGATGACCATTACGAACAACAGTTCTTGTTGATTTGTAGTAGCAAGTAGCTACTTTTTCATTGATAATTGTACTCATAATGTTACTTTTTTAATGTTACTTTAAACCAAATACATTTGCCTTTTAATAAGTGTTTATGCAAAGCAAAAGCTCTACAATCTTTTAAACCTTCCTCTATAGTTTTAGAGGCATTGATAGTCCTAGCTAAATAATAGTTAGGTCTAAACATTCGATAGAATGTTATTAAATACGTCTTTTTCATTTTTCTGTTAATATTTTAATAATCCAAATACCTATAAATATCCAACCTACTATAATATACTGTTCATCAGTTAGCATATTTAATACTGCTAAAATACCAATAGGTATTATAATATAAAGTAATTTTTTCATCTCTTAAATATTAAAATATCATATAACCTAAAATTATAGATACTATAATAGTACCTATTAATTCTGTATAGAAATAAAATGTATAAAAATCTTTTTTATTCATAATTGTTATGTTTAAATGTTTTTAACTATGTATTTTATTGATATTTCATACTAAATAAAACAACTAGAGTTGTAATGAGAAAGTATAAAATGTTATCATCTTATTTGTTGTTAATAAAATGATGAGAGAGTAGATTATAGTGATTTTATAGGGGGTTTGTTTTAGCCCCCACACACCTTAATCCTTTAAACCTAAAACCTTAATAATCAATAGATTACAAAGTTCTATTAAAGTATTTATTTAAGTCCTATAAGAAAGAAAAAGACTGTAAAACTGTAAAACAAAAGAATATTATTTCTTCCTTACAGGACCTAAAAACTTTAAAACACACATGATATTCTCTCTAATGATATTTGATATTAACACTAGAGATAATAAAAAAAGGGAGCAAGGCTCCCTTCCCTTTAGAATGAGACAATAGAGTTGCTATTTTCTCCTTGCTCATGCATTATCAACATATGTTCTCCATTATCACTTCTGACAACTTCGGATACTACTGGTGTACCATATTCTTTGCCATTAAGCATCTTATCTGATAGCTTTTCAGCTACCATACCTGTGACCTGACCACATGCAAAGAAGCACATTGTGGCACCACTCTTATGTGTCTTCTCCTTGCTAGGATAGACATTAATGTTTGCACCATTGCAAGCTGATTTCATCTCTTCTAGAGATACAGTTTCTACAAAATTGTTGTTTGACTGATTGTTTGACTTAAAATTGCTAAAATTAATCATAGTTTTAAATGTTTAAATGTTGTAGGGGGGACTATCCCAACCCTATAGTCTAGGGGGTGAGTGAGGGTGGATTATACCACGCTTATGTAACTATAATAAAAATTTAAAAAATTAAAAATTAAAAAAAAATAAAATACCACGCTTATGACAATATAGTCAATTTCAAAAAAAAAAATAAAAAATTTAATTATAAATTTGGTAGTTTAATTTTTTATTTGTATCTTTGCACTGGAATTAGAACTCTATGTCTAATTGGTTCACCCTAGTGACATTGCATTGAAAAGAAGCCTAGGGTTGCCTACTGCTTGGTAGTTTCAAATAGAAATGAGATTGAGTGTACCAAAAACCATATGATATAAAATATTGTAGTCTGCCTACATAGATGAGAAAAGGCTGAGGGTAAAAGACTCTAGGGGAAATAATATAACCGCCAATAAAGAAGTTCATATGGAATACCTTAAAAATAAATAATTAAGGTCAAAACTAAGGGATAATTATAAACTTTTCAATGCAATATATATAATGTTAAGAGTAACATTAAAAAGAGTAGTAATTAAGTTTACTACTCTTTTTTATTTATATACTTGTATATATAAAACTTTATTTATATCTTTGCAGAAAATTTAAAGTATAAACTATGAGTTGGAATGAATTAAGTTTAAAAGATAAAGCTGATTATATTAAAGAATCAGTTAATAATGGTATATATAACTTATCTGATATAAGAAACAGATATAATATGTATGCTAATGGTGGTTATAAACCATCAGAAAGTATTAAGAAAAGAATAACTAATTGGGAGGGTAGTTCAATGAGAACTAATAGGTCATTTCAAGCAGAAGCTAATGACTTTAATAGAGTAATACCATCAAGTATTAGGTCTAAATTATCTCAACAACAACTTGATGCCTTATATTCTTATGGATATAATGTAGGTATGGGTAAGCTTAAGAAAAGAGTATTACCTACCTTAACTAATTATGTTCAAGGTAAAGCATCAAATGAAGATGTACAGAAATCTATGTGGGCTTCAAAAGATAATGAATTAAGAGGTCTTACTACTAGAAGAAACATTGAAAGAAATTTATTTGGTGGTAAATATCAAACTGTATTCACTGGTACAGGAGGAACACCACATAATTATGGTTATACTGCTACTACTAATACTAATAGAAGTAGTAGTAATCCTTATCAAATACAGAATGAAGAATGGCAAGGTAAAAACTATTTAGGTGCATATAAAGGACTTCAATTATCTATGAATAATATTATGGGTAAAACTAAAGAGAATGATATTGATGACTTATTCTCTACTGGTATAGGACCCACAATATCTATGGATAATTTATTATCTATTGGTAATAATAATGTTGCTCCTGTACAGCCAGATTATAGTTATGCTAAGTCATTACTATCAGATTTTGATTCAGATTTAAATAGTAATATATTTGCTGAAGGAGGTAATTTAAGCTATATAGATGCAGATAATAGAAGAAGTAATATATTACTTCATGTAGAAGATGGTAATCTATATGATAGTGCAGGTAATAACTATACTCAAAGTTATTTAGATGAAGAACATGTACCTATAATTAAAGGTACTATGCCTAGAAATACTAGACAATATTATGACCCTAATACTACATTACAATTTATTAATGCTGCTACAGCCCCTATAAGTAACTTTAGCCCTAGTAATATTGTAGGTTCTATAAGAGAAGCTAAGGATTATAATACATTTATGAATAGTTTTATGAATCAAGATAATACTGGTTTCTTTACTAGAGAATATACTAAAGAACATCCTTATATAAGTAATGCTGGAAATTTTTTAGGAGACTTAGCTTTATTTTCTTTTCCTTATAACAAAGCTTCAAAAATTAATAATATAGAATCTTTAGGTAAAACTGTAAAAAACTTAACTCCTTCTAATAAATTAGAAGCAATAGATACAGCTTTAGCTACTGGTATAGGAACTATACCTGGAGATATACTTGTAGCAGATTCTTATAATAGAACAAAAGGAGGTAAAAAAGCTACATTTATAGATAATTTAGAATTCTATGGAGGTATGGGACTTTCTGCAATAGGAGCAGTTTTAGGACATGATTTTTCTGTAGGAGCTTTTAATCTAGGAAAAAGTGCAATCGGAAGAACTGCTTATGATGTATTATTTAAACCCACTCAAACCTTACAAGCTGCAAAAAATGGATTGTATCATATAAATAAAGAGGTTACTGCTAATAAAGTAGGTCAAGCTTTTAGTGATGGTGTTTATTCAGGATTTGATGATTACTATAAAAATTATGCAAATCCAATTCAACAATACTTTATGGAAGGAAATTCTCCTAGTATAAAGATTAATACTCGTAATCCTAATGATAGAAAAATTATAGTAAGATTACATCCTGGAGAAGATGAGTTAGATGAATATGCACATTTTTCAAATAAATTTATATCTCCTAGTGGATTAGATGAATATGTAACCTTTGCTACTAAATCCCCAACAACTAATTTACCAATGATGCCTTCTCTAAAGTATTATAAAGGTACTGGAGCACATGAATCTTTGCATGGTCAACTATATAATACAATAGGACCTAACCCTTTATCAAAATATGATGTAGAAGCTAAATACTTTAGAGGGAATCCAGATACAGGAATAGATTTTAGTTCTTGGGAAAATGAAGCTAGTACTAATTGGAGTAAATCTATTGAAGAATTAGAGGCGGAATTCTTTAATTATAAAGCTAAAAATAATTTAGAAGGTAAGTTTAAAGACTTAACTAAAGTTCAGCAACAAGAATTTATAGATTTAGCAAGTAAAAGATTTAAAGTTAGTAAAAATGGTATTAGAAATGGTATGAGTACTTTAAACAAATACTTCGATACTGTAATGCCAAAAGTTAAATAATCTTAATAAATTTGGTAGTTTAAAATATTTATATTATCTTTGCATCCGTAAAATAATAGATGTTTGAAATGATGAAGTTAATTATGAAATATATAAGGAATCTGATATTGTTTATATGGCAATTACCTCAGCACTTATTAGCTATACTATATATAGGATATTTAGTAATGATGTGTAAAGATTTAGGTGTAGATTCCAGATATAAACAAGCTATAGTAATTCCTTGTGTTATGAGAGGAGCAGTTACTTTAGGTTGTTATGTATTTGTAGGACTTAATTCAGAATATAGGAAAACTGTTAAACATGAATTAGGACATACAATTCAAAGTAAGATATTAGGTCCTTTATACTTAATTGTAATAGGTATTCCTAGTATTACTTATTGTGGTTTAAGAAGGATATTTCCTTCATTAAGAAAGAAGAATTACTATGACTTTTACACTGAGAAATGGGCAAATAATCTTAGTGAAAAGTATATAAAGTAATCTTTTGATTACATTTTATAATGTTAAGAGTGATGACCTTAATATTATTAACCTGCATAAATAAATGTCGATATTCTCCCTTGCAGGTTTTATTGGGAGAATATGGTGGGTTAGACAAGTGGTTAAGTCATAGGGTTTTCATCCCTACATCAGGAGTTCGAGTCTCCTACCCATTACTAATTGGAGTATGGTGTAATGGTAACACGAGAGATTTTGGTCCTCTAATTTTCAGTTCGATTCTGGGTATTCCAACTATGATGGCTCTGTAACTCAGTGAATAGAGTAACAGCCTTCTAAGCTGTGGGTCATAGGTTTGAATCCTATCAGAGTCACAAGAGGATTTGAGAAATCCAATGAGAATTGTAACTTTTAATATTCTAAAACTACTAAATCTGTGAAGACAAGGTAGTTATATTTAAAAATTTTTATGTGAGTAAAAAAATGTGGCAAACATACAGCGATTATAAGCAGTAAATCTGTGAAGACTAGCTGCTTAATTTGGGGATAGTGGTGTAATTGGTAACATATTTCCTTTGCAAGGAAATGTTTAGAGTTCGAGTCTCTCTGTCTCCACATAGTAAAGTATTGTAGATGCATATATGAATACAACGTAACTCCTAGGTTTTAGTTTATCTATGTAAGTTTAGTCCTAGTGGATGTCGTAGAATCCTTAGTAACAAGGGAGGCTAGAGTTATCTCCCTTATATCGTGGGTTGTAGCAGTGATAGCTTACTTGGCTCATAACCAAGTGGTCGTTGGTTTGAATCCAACACCCACAACTATTAACTTTTAGATTTAATATATTAAACTAAGGTTTTCAACTCTACTTTCCCTTAATAAAGTAGAGTGCTATTATTGGGATATAGCTCAAAGGCAGAGCATTTGACTGTTAATCAAAAGGTTGAGGTATCGTAATCCTCTATCCCAGCTATAAATAGGAGTATAGTTCAGTCGGTTAGAGCATTTGGCTTATATCCAAATTGTCGGGGGTTCAAGTCCCTCTGCTCCTACTATTTACTCTCTTTAGCTCAGTTGGTAGAGTACGAAACTTTTAATTTTGGGGTCATGGGTTCAAGTCCCATAGGAGAGACTATGAATTATTTATTAAAACTTATACAGAATAATACAGGAGTAAGTTCTAAGAATTTCTTTCTAGTATCTGTAACTATTGTAGGTATATTATTACTTATAGTACCTATAATAGTATTATTAGTAGAAGTATTTAATGAACATACAATACATACAGATTTAAGTGGTATGGCACAATATATTACAGCAGTAGCGGCTATATTTACATCTGTAGGTATTACTAAAGCGTGGTCAGAAAAATATGAAAAGAAATAAGCTTCTCTATATCAATGATAGATTGTCATCCTTGTAAGGTGAAGGTTATAGGTTTGAGTCCTATGAGAAGCTCAATATAAACTTTAAATTTGTATTATTATGAAAGTTATTACATTTGTAAAAAGTATGATTAAAGCTTATTTTAAAGCTTATGCAGATGCTATGGAACCATTCTATAAACATGGTATTTCTCCTATGTGTCCTGCTTAATTAATTGATGTTTAAAGTGTTATGAGCAATATGGCTCATACACTATGGTTAAGGAGGTCAATACCTCCTTTTTTAATGACTGTTAATTAAGTGTTAAAGTATGTAATTTCCTTGCATAATATAAATATTTGTATTATCTTTGCAGCAGTTAAATAAAACAATAATAAAACTATGTATGAAGATTATAAAGTTTATGGTCCATATAAAAGAAAAGATGGAAGACAACATGTAATTCTTAAAAAAGATAAAATTAGAATTACAATTTCCTACCCTAAATATCTAATGGAGTGTCATATTAGAAGAAAACTATTAGAGAATGAAACTATAGACCATATAGATAGAAATGTAAATAATAATAATTTTAATAATCTTCGTATAATAGATAAAGTAAAACATGAAAGAGAAGATGCAATTAGAAATAAAGACATTAAGGTTAAATGTGGTTGGTGTGAAAAGACTTTTATTATAAAAGGTTCAAATATATCACAAAGAAATAGATATGATGGAAAAAGAACTGGTTCTGGATATTTTTGTTCTAGAATATGTTCAGGAAAATATGGTAAATATGTTCAAGAAACTAATAATAGAAAAAGTGGAATTAGTAAAATTAAACCTACTAAATATATAAATAAAAATGGCTCTATGGTGGAACTGAAAGACACAGCAGATTTAAGCTCTGCTACTTAGTAATAAGTGTGTGGGTTTGAATCCCACTAGAGCTACAAAATATAAAAATATTAAGAGTATGGCAATAAAAAGTGATTTACAATGGCAGGCAGAAGATGATGCTAGAACAATGGCTAGGTATCAGGAAATTATGTCTGATAAAGCTAGATTAAAGAGAGCAACAACTGCTGCAAGAAAAGAAGCAGCTAACTTAACTAAAAGAGCAAATGCAATGAGTGCTGCTGCTAAAGGAGGAAGGAGAAAATAATATGGCAGGAATGTTGAAAACAATAAATAGTTGTTCAGGTACAACTAGTAAAGAGTTACGTGATAATATTAATAAGAAGGATATTACTAAGGACCAAATAGTTGATATAGTATATGCTATAAACAGGTTCTATTGTTTCTATTATGAATAGGTTAATATGGAGAAGTTTAATAATGAACATAAAGAAGAATACAATAAAGAACCTGTATATTATTGCAAGAAATGTCTATCTTTAAAAATAGGATATGTAGCAGTATTAGAAGGTTCAGAATATTGTGAAGATTGTAATTCTACTAATATAGGAAAAGCTCCTATTGAAGAGTGGGATAAAATGTTTTTTAATAAATATGGTTATCATTATTTAGAAGAATTTAAAGATAAATAAATATGGAAGAGAATAGAGAAAAAAAGAAACTCACTTATGAGCAGTTAAATGAAGTTGCTAATCAGTTAGCACAGGAGAATATGAAGCTTAAACAGAAGTGTCAAGAGCTTTATATGGCAGATACAATTAAGAGATTGGAATTCTTGTTTAAGGTGGTAGAATCTACTTATCCTTTTAGTGCAGAATTTAGAGATACTTGTGCTAAAGAGATTATAGAACTTATGACTCCTGTACAGGAGAATAAAGAAGATAAAGAATCAGAATAAAATGGATAGACCAAATAGTGCACTAAAAGTTCCTTATAAGAACTTAATGGGATTTTTCACACTATGGTTAAAGTTCTTAAGACCTTTTCATACTTTGTCAGATAGAGAGTTAGAAGTAGCTGCTTGTATGCTTAAAAACAGATATGAACTTAGTAAGAAAATATCTGATGAAAAGATACTAAATGATGTCTTATTCAGTAAAGAGAATAAAGATAAAATGATGAAAGAGTTACACATTACTAATCAATATTATCAAGTAATACTTGGTAAATTGAGAAAAGTAAAATTCATAAAGGATAATAAAATCTACTCAAGATTTATTCCAGAATATGAAGAAGGTAAGGTGTTTGCTTTATTACTTGTATTTGATGAAGAAAAGATAAAAGATGAATTATAAAGATTCAGTTATAAAAGTAGCAAAAGAACTTAATTTAAGTGAAGAATTCGTAGATAAAGTATATAAAGCTTATTGGATAACTATAAGAGACTATATGTCTTCTCTTCCTCTTAAAGAAAATCTTACAGAGGAAGAGTTCAATAGGCTTAGACCTAATATTAATATACCTTCTATAGGTAAGTTCTATGTTACTTATGATAGGTATAAGAATAAAAAGAAACAATTTAATATAATCAAAGAATTGAAGAGTAGAAATGAAGATAATTAAAGCAAAGAAAATTAAACCTACATTTGACCATGTAGTAACTTCTTTAAATCTTTATGAAGAGGATTTATATGAGAATGGTATTATTACTCATGGTAAAGGAGAACCAATGATGGAACAAACTGTAATAGCAGCAGGTCCTAATACTCCATTTAAAGAAGGTATGATAGTACATATCAATCCTATTAAATATGCTAAGATGAAGCATAAAAAAGGTTCACTTAATGATGGTGTTATTGAAGATAATGCAGTTATTGATTATGTTCTACCTATCATTCCTATGGGAGATAAACTAGTACTATTCTTACAGTCAAATGATATTGATTATATTATTGAAGAGTGGGATGATGTTGAAGTAGAAAAACCTAAGAAACAGACTCTTATTCTTCCTGGAAAAAAAAGTATTATTGTCTAATTAAATAGTCCTAGTCAAAAGCTAGGACTTTAATTTTTTATAGAGATATGAAGTTATTAAAATATGAAGGATATAATCTTACTTTTGAACCTGAAATATTAGCTCTTAAAGTATTTAAGAAGTTACATACTAGAGACCATTCAAAAGATAAATCAAGATTTATTCAAGAGTTAGCTTTTATATATTTTTATTCAGACCCTAGGTCTGATTATCAATATTTAACTGATGAGAATGAAAGACTTAAAGCTATAGTAGAAGGAGAAGGTTTACCTGATGATTGGAAGATAGATAAAATATTACAGGATGCTATAGATTATTATAGTTCTTTTAAGCCTACTTCTGCATTATTACTTGAAGACACTAGAGCAGCAGTAGATAAGTTAAGACAGTTATTAAGAAATATAGATTTAACAGAAGTTGATGATAAAGGTAAACCTATATATACTCTTAATACTATTACTGCTACAATTAAACAGGTTCCTTCATTAGTTAAGGATTTAGATGAAGCAGAAAAGACTATAGCTAGAGAAATTATGCAAGATGAATCTATTAGAGGTTCACAAGAAAAATCAATGTTTGAAGATGAATAATATGAATATAGAAGATTTTAACAATAAGCAGTTTGATATATTTGGTACTACTTTTACTATTAAACTAGTAGATACATTAGATGCAGATGATAATCTACTTCATTATGGACTTACTAAAGGTAATATAAGAGAGGTAAGAATAAGTAGAGAAGTAATAAAAGCTAAGCAACCTGATTCAGAGTTATATTTAACATTAGTTCATGAGATTGTACATGTTATATTGGATACAGGACAATGGCTTGAAGAATCAGGGAATGAAGCATTAGTTGAATGGTTAACTAGATGTATTATATCATTATTAAAACAAGATATATTATGCAAATAGAAGATATAACAAGTGCTTTAAATAAGTATTTAGAAGATAAAAGAAAACTTGAAAAGTTAGATATAAAAGGACATTTTGTAGTTAAAAGAAATATCAAAACTATGAAACCTCCTATTTATAAGAAGTTTATTATCAAGCTCTATTATGTTACTCCTGTACAGGATAAAGAGATATTTACAATAATGAACACAGATAAATGTCCCAGTGGTTCAGAAGGTATTTATTGGGAAAACTTAAGTAAAGAATATCTTTTATATGTATTTAATTTAATGAGAACTGAAATTTTTACCAAATTAATATATGGCAATATTGATTGAAACTAATGAATATCAAACTCCTATAACTGAAGAATTACTTTCTCAATATCCAGAGGAAGTAGTTCAACAGTTTACAGAGATTGTTAATATAGTTCCTTTTATTAAGAATCTTATTAATCCTAATAGACCTAAGATAGAAGATTTACCTAGAGATAAAGAAGGAAGGGCTATTGTAGATATAACTAATCCTCCTATATATAAAGATGCAGATTATTTTAGACAAGCAGCATTATTTTATTTAAAGAATGATTGTTATACCAAATTAAGACCTAATAGTAATCCTAATAGTGAATATAGGAAGTATTGGAGAGAAGAATTAAGAAGATGTAGAGAAGGACTTATAAGACAATCTGATGGTATGTATGTTACTGGTTTTCTTTACTGGTTTCTTAATTATTGTCCAATGATGGTAAACTTCTATAAAGAAGGACAAAAGAAAGCTATAAGAAAGGAATCTTTTGGTTTCTTTTTTGAAGGTATATGGTGGAGAAGTATATATCTTTATAATGCTAGAGAGCAAGGACATCATGCAATAGAATTAGCAAAAAGAGGTTGTGCCAAGAGCTATTTTTTAGCTACAATAATGTCACATAATCTTATTGTAGGAGAATCAGAAGCTGCACATAAAAGATGTATTACAGTACTTACTGCTGCACAGAAAGAGTATCTTAAAGATGATAAGGATGGTACTTTAAATAAATTTATACCAGAGCTTTCTTTTGTTATAGATAATACTCCTTTTCCTAATCTTTTATTAAAGAATTCACCTAATGAAATGTCTTGGCAAATGGGTTATAAGAAACCTAATGGTGCTATAGGAGGTTCTATGAATCAGGTATTAGGTGTATCTGCTAAGGATGATAGTGATAAACTTAGAGGTAAGAGAGGTTGGATATTATATGAAGAGATGGGTACTTTTGATGGCTTATTGGAACTATATGATGTAACTAGAAAATCAGTAGAAGATGGCGATTATACTTTCTCTTGTATGTATCTGGTAGGCACGGCGAACAATAAAGAATCTTCATTTTTATCAGCTAAGAAATTATTATATGCACCTGAATCTTATAATATACAAAGTGTACCTAATGTATATGATAAAAAAGGTAGTGGTAAAGATACTTTTGGTTTCTTCTTTCCTGCATATATTAATAGAGCAGGATGTTATAATAAAGATGGTATATCTGATGTAATTAAAGCTTTACTACAAGTATTAATGGCTAGATATAAATCTAAATATGGTGCAGACCCTACATCAGTACTTAGAGTTATAGCAGAGGACCCTATTACACCAGCAGAGGCTATTATTAAGGTAAAAGATGCATATTTCCCTGTAGCTTCTTTACAAGAAAGAGCTGATACTCTTGATAAGAATCCTAGTTTATATGATGATGTATATGTAGGAGAGTTATATACTACTGGTACAGGAGAAATAGAATTTAGACCAACAGACGATATTCCTATTAGAACTTATCCAGTAGATAATGATACTAAAGGTGCTTTAGAGATATATTCTATGCCTAAGAAAGATAGAGAAGGTAAAGTGTTTAATGATAGATATATTATAGGAGTAGACCCATATGACAATGACCAAGCAGAATCTCATTCTTTATATAGTATCTTTGTTTTAGATACATTTGTAGATAACTTAGCTGCTGAATATACTGGTAGAACAAACTTTGCGGATGAAGCACATGATATGGTACTTAAACTGTGTATTTTCTATAATGCTAAAGCTTTATATGAAAGTAATAAGAAGGGTTTATATTCTTATATGGAAAAGACTAGAAATACATTTAGATTAGCTGATACTCCAGAATATTTAAGAGATAAACAATTAGTTAAATATTCTTCTTTTGGTTCTAATGCTAAAGGTGTTAATGTTAGTGCTAATATTAATAACTTTGCAAATAGACTTATTAAGGATTGGTTATTAATGAAAGTACCTATAGAAGTTAAACAAGAAGATGGACATATAGAAATACAGGAAGTACCTAAATTATATACATTAAAGAATAGAGCCTTAATTGAAGAGGCAATTCAATTTAATCCAGATATAAATGTGGATAGAATTAGAGCTTTAGGTATATTAATGCTCTATAGAGAGCAATATATTATTAGATATGGTACAGGAAGAACAGAATCTAGTTCAGAAAGACTAAGTAAAGATTATGCAGGTAATGACGAATTCTTTACTAAGAATTTTGATGCTAGACATATAGGTAAACAGTAAATTTAGTAAAAATAGATTAAAATAATAAGAAATCCACTTATATATAGGTATAAGTGGATTTTTTTATATATCTTTGCAAGCAAATTAAATTAATAATAATATGAGTGAAATAAGTAGTTTTCCAAGACAGGCTTTACCATTTTCTAGAAAGACTAAAAAGTGGAGAAAGCAATGCCTAGATTTTTTTGATTCTAAATCATTCACTCATTATTCTCTATGCAGAAAGAGTGTTCTTCATAAGAAGATTAACTATGATTTATTATTAGGTAAATTACATATGAATGATTTGCAATTAATATTAAATCCAGATGATATTAAAGCAGATTATATACCTAATAAAATACAACATTATAGTATTCTTCTTCCTAAACTTAATGTTCTTCAAGGAGAAGAATCAAAAAGAGTATTTGATTATAGAGTTATAGTAACTAATCCTACTGCTATTTCTGAAATAGAAGAGAATAAGAAAAAAGAATTAAATCAGAGATTACAGGAATGGATAACTGATAATTCTATGAGTGATGAAGAAGCTAGTCAGGAATTAGATAGAATTAATGATTACTTTACATATAATTGGCAGGATGCAAGAGAACAAAGAGGAAATTTAATCCTTAATCATTATGTCAAGCAATATGATATGAAAGTAATGTTTAATGAGGGATTCAGAGATGCAATGACTGTAGGTGAAGAAATCTATCAATGTAGTATTGAAGGGGGAGAACCTGTAGTAAGAAGACTAAATCCTTTAAAAGTAAGAATACTCAAATCAGGATATAGTAATAGAATAGAAGATGCAGATATTATTATTCTTGAAGATTATTGGAGTCCTGGAAGAATAATAGATACATTCCATGATGTATTAAAGAAGAAAGATATTGATTATATTGAGAATCTTAAAACAGGTATTGATGAAGGTAAAACAGATGAAATGAGTAATGTTGACCCAAGATATACTATGATACCTACTAATTTCTTAGATGAAAATATTGAAGTTAATAATGCAGAAGTAAGCCAAGAAGGTTTCTTTAGTTCTATCACAGATGGATATACAGAAAGCCTTATGCCTTATGATATGGCAGGTAATATTAAAGTACTTAGAGTATATTGGAAATCTAAAAGAAAAATTAAGAAAGTAAAATCTTATGATGAAGATGGTGAACCTCAATATAATTTCTATTCAGAAGATTATGTAATTAATGAAAACTTAGGTGAAGAAGAAGAAACTTATTATATTAATCAGGCATGGGAAGGTACTAAGATAGGTGAGAATATCTATGTTAATATGAGACCTTGTGTTGTACAATATAATAGTTTGATGAATCCTTCAAAATGTCATTTTGGTATTATAGGTTCTTTATATAATCTTAATGATAATAAGCCTTTCAGTTTAGTTGATATGATGAAACCATATAACTATTTATATGATGTTATTCATGATAGATTAAATAAATTAATTGCTAGAAACTGGGGTACTTTAGTTAGCTTTGATTTCTCTAAGAAACCTAAGAATTGGGGAATGGATAAATGGATGTATTTTGCTAAGACTTTAGGATTATATGTTCAAGATTCTTTTAATGAAGGTAATGTAGGTGCTGCTACAGGAAAGCTTGCAGGAGCTATGAATAATGCTTCAAATGGAGTTATATCTGCAAGTGATGCTAATCAGATACAATCTTATGTAGAATTGCTTACCTTTATTAAAAATGAAATGTCAGAAGTAGCAGGTATTTCTCCTCAAAGAGAAGGTCAAGTTAGTAATAGAGAAACTGTAGGTGGAGTTGAAAGAGCAACATTACAATCTGCACATATTACTGAATGGTTATTTGTTACACATGAAAACTTAAAGAAAAGAGTTCTCGAAGCTTTTATTGAAACAGCTAAAATAGCTATGAAAGGTAATAAGAAGAAATTCCAATATATATTACCTGATGGTGCTTTAAAGATGTTAGAAATAGATGGTGATGAATTTGCAGAATGTGACTATGGTCTAGTAGTAGATAATAGTGAAGCTTCTCAAAAGTTAAATCAACAGATAGAGACATTAGCACAAGCAGCTTTACAAAATCAGACATTATCATTCTCTACTATTATGCAATTATTTGGTACAGCTTCCCTTGCTGAAAAAATTAATATGGTTAAGAAAGATGAGAATGCCAAATTACAGCAATTACAACAATCTCAACAACAGGAAGCACAACAAGCTCAAGCTACTTTACAACAGAAAGCTGAGAGTGAACAACTTCAAAGAGAGCAGGAATATAAGATGAATCAAGAGAATAATGAGACTAAGATATTAGTTGCTCAGATTAATGCAGCTTCTAAAGAAACTCCTATAGAGGAACCTGATAATTCTATGGAGCAAGCTAAACTTGATGAAAATAGAAGACAGTTTGATACTAATCTTGGATTCTTAAAGGAAAAACTTGATAAGGAATTATCAATTAAAAGACAACAAATTCATAAACAAGTAAATACTAAGAAATGAGAATAATAAATCAAATGGTTATACAACCAAATACACCTAATGATAATAGAGTATTATGGTTAAATGGGAGCAGTGCTTCTTATTATAACAATGGTACTTGGGTTACTATAGGTGAGTCTTCTGAAGATAGGAGAGAACTTGAAGAAAAAGTAGATTCCCTAGATAAGGAGATGGGTCAAGTTAAGAAAGACCTTATGGTATTTGGTTCAGAACAAGGTGTAGTAGAATTAGAAATAGGAGATAGTGATGAAATTAAAGCTAATAATTTAAAGAAACTTCAATCTATTCAAACTAATGACCATACATTCTTTACAGATATTAATTATGGATATGGTACTGCTTCTTGGCTTCCTGCTACAGGAGGTACAGCACTTATTATAACAAGTGAAGGTCATGCAGTTAAATATTTAATATCTATTGAAGGAGTAGTAAGTAAAGATGAGGAATTTACCTTAAAAGACTTTTCAACTGAATTAAATAATAAAGTAGATAAAGTTGAAGGTAAGCAATTATCTAGTAATGATTATACTACAGCAGAAAAGAATAAATTGGCTAATCTGCAAAATTATACATTACCAACTGCTACTAAGAATATTTTAGGTGGAGTTAAAGCTATCACTAATATAGCAGACTTAAATGCAGATACTGCTACTATTGGTCAAGTAGCTGGAGTAGTAAATAATTTATTAGCACAATTTAGAACTAGTGGTTTAATACAGGTATAATATGTATACAGAAGATAAAAAACTAAATGCTTTTATTTCTTCCAAGATAGCTAAATTAGAATATTCTAAAAGTGAACAGGCACCAATAGATACTTCTTTACTATGGATATATCATAATAATATAAAAGTATATAATAAGTGTATATCTGCTTGGAGAAATATAGGTATATATGATGTAGACCATATTGATTTCAGTGGTCTTAGGATAACAGATTTTAATGAACAATTTAGAAAAGTATAAATATGTTTTTTACAAGGGAAGATATTCTAAAAATACAACAAGCTCTATTTAAAGTTAGTGTAAAAGATAGTGAGTTACCTAATGCAGAGCCTGTTACTCTTGAAGATATTATATCCATAGTACAAAAGGGTAAAAATAAGAAAATTAAAATTGTTGATTTTCTTGAACAAATATCTTTAAGAGATAAAGATATAATTAATATTAGTAATAAGTATGATGAACATTATATTTCTTTATCAGAAGCTATTAATTTAGTACCTGAATTACAAAGAAAAGAGGGTTTATTTATTACTTTTCAAGATGTAAATGGTAATTGGCAATTTTATCAATTTAAAGGAACTCTAGAAGAGTTTTCTGAGGAAGATAAATGGTTTAATTTAGACTTTGAAAAGTATTTAAAGGAAACACTTATTCCTATTACTAATATTGAAATAGATAATTTAAGTGAATAATTTTTAATTAATATATAGATATGAAATTTTTAGATTTAAATGGTTTAACTCATTTTTGGAATAAGACTAAGGACTGGGCTAATTCTAATTTTTTTAGCAAAAGAGGTGGTGAAATTCATCCTCTAAGTGGTTTACAGTATATAATTGATGGTGAACAACTAAATGTATCAGAAAGCGGTAGTGAAAATGAAACTATAGACATTTTCACTGTGGATGAAAATGGAATGAGTGCTATAAATATCGTGAAGACTGGAGGTACTGCAACCCAAGTGTTAATGGCAAACGGAAGTGTGAAATCTTTAGGTCTTAACAATGGCATCGCAACCCTTGATTCAAAGGGCAATGTTCCATTAAGTCAATTAGGTAATCTTGATACTACAGTTGCAGAAGTAGTAACTGCTCTTCCTACAACTAATATTAAGAAGCATATTTATCTTATTAAAGATGCTGATGGTGTTACACAGAATAAATATGAAGAATATATTTATACTGGTGATACTAGTGCAACTTATGATGCCTCAAAATGGGAGAAGTTGGGAGACTTCCGTGCTACAGTAGACCTTAAGGATTATGCTAAGAAGAGTGATGCTGTTAAAGATATTTCTTTTGCTACATATGGTTCTCCTTTCATTGAGAACCTTAAAATAACAAAAGCTGATGGGACAATTAACTATATTATTATACCAGAGGTTTCTAACAATAATAATGGATTAATGGGCATAGTTGATAAAAAGAAGCTTGATGGAATAGCAGACAATGCCAATAATTACTCTTTGCCAACCGCAAGTTCAACCACAAAGGGTGGTATTACCCTTGGTTATTCGCAGAGTGGTAAGAACTACCCAGTTATGCTTGATAGCAACGGTAAGGCATATGTTAATGTTCCGTGGACTGATACAAACACCACCTATGACTTGTCACCTTATGCTAAAAAGATAGAGACAGTTGACTTTAATTCAATTAGACTAGACAAAAGGACTATCGCTAATACACCACAGGGACTGAAAGAAAAGCAGGTTATAGTGTTTACTGCTCTAGGTGATAATATTGAAGCTAAAGAAATAGCACTTGAAGAGGCTGCATCTAATATGTCAGGCTTAATGTCCATAAAAGACAAGAATAAATTAGATTACATAGCTAATGGTGCAACTGCGGACAGCGAAATAACTACAACAGAGATAGATGCATTATTTGCTTAATAATAATTTTAAAAATTAATTAATATGAAGTTTTTAGATTTAAATGGATTAAAACATCTTTTGACAAAAATAAAAGCAAATTTTGGTACAGCTATTGTTGAGAGTTCTCAAAATCCAAACATTCCATTTGTTGCAAATCATCAAATTGTTAATGTTAATCGCTCAGGTAATATCAACGTATATGATTGGTTTCAAAAGGCATCAAAAGGAGGTATCCTGGAAGTAGTCTTTGCAGGAGAAGTGGTAGTAAGTTACACTTATTGCAATAACGGCAATATTAGCTACCTGTATCAAATGCAAGGAACATCACATGGTACTGATACTGTTAACATTAGCTTTTTGAAAACAGATTACAATACCTATGCACGCTTAATTAAGATGGATGATGATAAACTTGTTGTTGCAGAGTTTGTTCAAAACAAGCAAAACTAAAATAATTTTAAAATTTTAAAATACACTATTATGAGAAAAAGTACTGGTAGAGCAAAACCAGTAACTCCTAAAGCAGGAGTTACTAAAACCTCAAGAAGATATGCTTGTGGTGGTAAACTTAAGAAAAAGAAGTAATGGATAAATTACTTTATAAGATAACAGTAATAGTATTAAAGATACTTCCAATGCTATTAGCTTTTATTACATTATTAAATTCTATATTATCTTACTTTAATATAGACTTAGTAATACTAAGTTATATAGGAGGAGTATCTTTAATTCCTATACTGTTTATTTATATAACTTCTTATACTTTTAAATTCTGTGAGTATCATAGAATGTTCCTACACTATATAGTAGTTACTTGGATTATAAATATAATAGATTTATACATAGGAATACCTATTAATGATTTAGAGTATCTATGCCTACAAATGATAATAGCAGGAATAAGTTTATTTTTAGTATTATATTTTTATTTAAAAAGAAAATAATATGAAACGTTATATAAGTAAAAGTCAATGTAAACTATGTATTTTATCATTAAAATATGTACCTATAATATGTGTGTTATTAATGTTATTACATATTATATTTTCATTATTGGGATTTAATTTATGTATAAGTGAAATGTCAATACTTACTTTATGTAGTATAATGGTACTAGTTTGGACACATTGCTTTAAATTTTGTTTAATACATAAACTTTATACTATTTATGTACTAGTAGGATTATGGCTTATGTCTATTCATAGATTTATAGGTTTAGGAGATTTACTGGGATTCTTTAGAATAAGTATGTTATATTTAGGTTTTATATTATTAATAGTTACAAGTATTAAATTAAGAATTACATATGTTGAAGGAATTAAGAGACTTATTGATGAAAATAGTAAATGATATAGATTCAGGTAATTCTAACATTGATGAATCTCAAACTATTGAAATTGCTAGTGCTATAGGTGAATTAGTATCTAGATATAATAAACCTAAAATACTTAATAAACTTACTAGATTAGAAGCTTGTAGACATTTAAGAGTAAGTGAAACTAAATTTAATATGCTTAGAAGAAAAGGTTTAATTAGTGAAGATACTAAGAAAGCAGGTGATGTTAGAAAATGGTCTATAGAAGAATTAGATAAATATATTAAAAATAATAGTTAAAAATAATAAGGATGTTGACAAATCTGAAAAGATTTTGTTAGCATCCTTTTTCTTTGTATATTTGCAGCAGTTTAAATGTTTAACCTTTAAAATTTAATACTATGGAAATACATGATGAAAACAAAAAAGAGTATGCTTCTAAGAGTTTAGCAGGAACAGCTCTTGGTTTTGGTATTGCAGGTACAGCTTTATCTTTACTTAATGGTAATGGTTTAGGTAATTTATTTGGTACTAAGAGTACAGTATCTATGCCAGAGAATGTTAATATCAATGGTGGTATTGGCACTAATGATGGACCTACAGTCTATGATGCTATCACTAAGGAATGGCAAGATGATTTAAATCTTACTAATGAAATGTGGGCATTGAAGTTAAATACTATGGAGAATGCTAAGAATGCTAGAGAAATTGATGTAGCTGAGAAATTCAGTTCCTATAAGGGACAGATAGAGGCTGATTTTAGACTCTATAAAGGTTATAGAGACAGTGATGATAATATCTTAGCTAAGTTAAATGAAGCTGCATTTGGTTTGTATAAGTACAATAGAGATTCTAAAGATGCAGTAGAAAAGAGAATTTCTGATATAGAAACTAAGTTAGCAGTTAATGCAGAAGCTGATAAGTGGAGAGATAAAGTATTATCTATGCAGATTAATGGTGTTAATGCTAATGCTGAGAATCTTGTAGCTCTTGAAAGAGAAAGAAGACAATGTGCAGATAATAAGATTGTAAACTATGTAAATAGTACATTCTATCCTGTATCTATTGCAGATGTTACTACAGGTACTACTACAACTAAGGCTAGTACTTATAACCCATTATGTGGTTGTACCTGCATTAGATAAATATAAATAAGTAGGTAGTTTATACTACCTACTTTTAACCTTTAAAATAATTAATTATGAGTCCAGTAAATCAATTTATATTAGGTAATAATCCTTATCTTGATGATTTAGATGCACAGATAGCTAAATCTAAAGAGTACCAACAAAGATTAATGCAGTTAAAGCAAAATGAAGGTACTCCTTTATGGGATAAGATAGATTCTGAAATTAATACTCTTACTCCTATACAGCAGAGTAAGATGTTACAGAATAAAGACTATGCAGAAGTAAATACTAAATTACAAGGTTTAGTATGGAGTGAATTAGTTAAACTTGTAAAATCAAAAGTAGAAACTAATAATAAGGAATTACTCAGCAAGCAACTAGAGTTAATAGGTAAGTTAAAAGCTAAGATAGTTGAAGAGGATACTAGAGAATTAGATTTATTTAATGAGTTTAAAGAATATAGTAAAACTCATCCTAATGCAACATATAATGAATTTTTAAAGAGTAAATAATATGAAGAAAGAAAAGATTATAACTGTATTAAAACAGTATATTAATACTCAATTAGATACAATTAATACTCCTATAATAAGCTTCTTTAAACCTATAATAAAAAGAATAATAGATAATAATATAAATAAAGTAAACAGTTTCTTAGATTTAATTAAAGATGATAATGATGAAATAGATGTAATAGGTTTATTAGAAGAAATGACTACTAGCTTAATGGATAGTAATGAGTTTGACTATAGTATATTCCATATAGGTAATGGTAAAGTTACTATGTCTTTATTTAATCAGAAAATAACACTTACTACCAGTGATATTGATTTACTGAAATCAATGTTTAATAATTAATACTATGGAAAAACTACTTGATATACTATATAGAAGAGGTCTTATTTCAGCATCAGATAAAGAAGATTTAATGAGAGAGGTTAATATTGAAGAACCTGTTTCTCCTTATAGGACCAAAGTTATTGATAAAGTAAAATCTATGTATCATTATAATGATGGTAGAAAATATGAAGGTGAAAAATATGATTTAGCTACAGCTAAAGACATATATAATAAGTATAAAAGTTCTATAGATACTAAGTATACTTGTGATGATGTTTATGTAGTAATTAATGCACAATATCATGATTATTCTACACTATTTCATAAGTGGTTTAATGATATAGATGATAAGATAATTAAATCAGCTATGGTATTTTGGTTTATGGATGAAGATTATACTGGAAATAAAGTAAAAGATTATTTTAAGCTTTAATAATTAAATCTCTTATGTTCTTGCATAAGAGATTTTTTTGTATTATCTTTGCACATTATTAAAGACTTAAAATATGAGAAAGATTTTATTTTTATTATTTATGACTTTATTATTAGGCTCCTGTAAAGTGAAGGAGAAAATAGTAGAAGTTCCTATACCTCAGATAAAAACTGAAATTAAATATATAGATAAGGTTAAGTATGATTCTATTTATTTAAAGGATAGTGTTTATATTATACAGAAAGGAGATACTGTATACAATACTAAAGTAGCTTACAGATATAAATATAAGTACTTGAAAGATACTATAACTATTAATAAAGCTGATACTATAACTAGATTACAGAAAGTAACAGAAATTAAAGTAAAAAATCAATTAAATGTAGTACAGAAAATATTAATGTATATAGGTTTATTCTCTTTATTAATGTTCATAATTATTATATATAAGCATTTTAAGAAATGATAGACTTACTTATTAATGGGGGAATAGCTATTGTTACAAGTATAGTTACTTGGATATTAGCTAGAAGGAAATATAATGTAGAAGTAGATGGTAATGAGTTAGATAATATACAAAAACAGTTAGACATATATAAAGAGATAGTTGAAGATACTAGAAAGCAATTAAATCTTATTATAGAATTAAGAGAAAATGATAGAACTACTATACATAAATTGCAGGCTACAGTAGATTCTTTATATCCTTTAGCTTGTCAGATTAAGATATGTGATAGAAGGTCTAGATTAACAGAAAAACAACTTAATAAATTATCAGAAAATGGAGATACTAATAAAAAGGATAGCTAAGAAATCTACATATACTATAGGTAAACTTTATGTTGATAATAAATATTTCTGTGACACATTAGAAGATAAAGATAGAGGTCTTAAAGATACTATGTCAGTAGAAGAAATACTTAAGATTAAAGTTAAACATGAAACTGCTATACCTACTGGTAATTATAATGTAGATATAACTTATAGTCCTAGATTTAAAAAGCAATTACCTATAGTACTTAATGTTAAAGGTTTTGATGGTATAAGATTTCATAGTGGTAATACAGACAAGGATTCTTCTGGATGTGTAATTTTAGGTCAAAACAAAGTAGTTGGTAAGGTGATTAATAGTAGAGTTACTTGTGAAAAGTTTATATCTTTTCTTACAGGAGCTAAAAATAAAAAGGAAAAAATTACCTTAAAAATAGAATAATAATTAAAATTATATAGAACTTATAATTATTTTTGTTATAAGTTTTTATATATGTTAAATATATATTATCTTTGCAGAGAAATTTAACTAATGGAGAAAAATAATATGGAAGAATTAGATTTGGATAATATTTTAAGTGGTGATGAAATTGCCACTTTATTTGAGGAACCTCCTAAGAAAGAACCTAAAGAGGAACCTAAAGAAGAAAAGAAAGAAGAAACTACTGATTTTGATGAAGATAATCCATTTGGAACTTCACAAAAAGAGAGCGTAGGTAGTGAAGATGAAGATATACAAGGAAAGGGAGATACTGACGATAAGGGTATCAGTTCTTCTCCTAAAAACAAAAACTTCTACTCTTCCATTACTGATGCACTTGTTGTAGATGGTATCTTCCCTGACCTTGATAAAGAAACAATCCAAAATGTAAAGACACCTGAAGATTTTCAGAAGATTATTGAAGAACAGATTAATGCTAGATTTACAGAAAAAGAAAAGAGAATTAATGAAGCTCTTAACAATAAAGTAGAACCTAGTGTAGTTCAGCAATATGAAAGTACTATTGATTATCTTAATAATATTAATGATGATTCTTTAAGTGCTGAAGATGAAGAAGGTGAAAACCTTAGAAGACAACTTATTTATAATGATTATCTTAATAGAGGTTTTAGTAAAACTAGAGCTGAAAAGATGGTTAATGATGCCATTGAAAATGGTACAGATATAGATGATGCTAAGGATGCTTTACAAGGAGTTAAGGATTTCTATAATAACAAGTATAAGGAGATACTTGATAGTGCAAAGGAAAATGAAGAGAAGCTTGCAGAAGAAAGAACTAAACAATCTGAAAACCTTAAGAAATCTATCATGGAAGACAAGAATCTTTATGGTGATGTAGATGTAGATAAAGCTACTAGAACTAAAATCTATGACTTTATTACTAAGCCAGTACATAAAGATTCTAATGGTAATTATATGACTGCTTTACAAAAGTATCAGTCAGAGAATACCATTGAAGCTATGAAGAACTTTGCTATTTGCTATACATTAACAAATGGCTTTAAAGATTGGAGTAAGTTAGGAAGTAAGCAAGCTAAAAAAGAGGTAAAGAAAGGTTTAGCTAACCTTGAAAAAGTAATTAATTCTACATCTAGAAATAATGATGGCTCTCTTGGGTTTGTAAGTTTTGATGAGAGTTCTTACTTAGGTCAAGGTATGCAGCTAGACATTTAATATATGATTATTAATGTTTAAATTTATATAAATATGTCTGGAAAATTAAGTAGATTTCAGATGCGACCATTCACAACTTGGAATGGTGTAATGAAAGAAAACTCTCTTGCAGCTATGGGTCTTTTAGCTCCACAGAAGTTATCAAGCTTCATGGTGCAACTCTTAGCTTTTAAAAATGGTAAAACTCTTGATACATTCTTATCACAGTTTCCAACTTTAGAATTAGAAAATGACCAAGAAATTACTTGGGATGTTATTGGTAGTGACCGTAGAAATGTAGCCCTTGTTAGAGCTTTAGATGAGAATAAAACTCCTATTACAGCAGAAGGTGCTAATGTTGGTGCTAATGGTGCTCCTTTCTATCTTGAGTTTAATGAGGCTTATTTCTTCCTTGGTGAAGTAATCTTTGGTGAGCTTAATGAGCTTTATCAGATTAGAATTATTGATGAACCTGTAGAGTCTGGTAGTAATTATCTTTATAAGGTACAGACTTATGGTCATAATAATGGTGGTATTCCTAGAGAAAGACTTCAAACTGGTGAAAGATTCTCAACTGAGTATGCTCCAGTAAGTAGAGAATTCTCAAGAGGTGTTGGTGGTATAAATGGTTCTCTTCCAACTAGTATGAGAAATGAGTGGACCACTATTAGAATTAAGCATAAAGTGCCTGGCAATAGACTTGACCAAAAGCTTGCTGTAGGTGTTCCTGTAATTCAGAAGACTGAAAGTGGTTATACTCATACTACAGTTAATAAGTGGATTCACTTAGAAGACTTGAAACTTGAAGAGAAGTTCCAAATGTATAAGAACAATGCTATGATGTTTGGTACATCTACTAGACTTAATGATGGTACTTATAATAACTATGATTTTGGTGGTGCAGTTATTAAGGCAGGTAGTGGTTTAAGGGAACAAATGGAAGCAGGTAATGTGATTTATTATAATCACTTTAGTATTAAACTTCTTGTTGATGCCCTTGGTTCTATTAGTGCAGGTAAACTTGGTTTTAATAATAGAATGTTTATCCTTAAAACTGGTGAAGCCGGTGCTATTCAGTTCCATGAGGAAGTCCTTAAAGATGGTAGTGGTTGGCAGCAAATTGTACTTGATAATAGTTCAGTAAATGCTGTAGCTAAGACTACTTCTCAAATGCATACTAATGCACTTAAAGCTGGTTTCCAATTCACTGAATTCCTTGCACCTAATGGTATTCATATTAAGGTAGAAGTGGATGATAGTTATGATGATACTGTAAGAAATAAAATCAAGATGCCTGGCTCTACTTATGTAGCAGAGTCTTATAGATATGACATCTTTGATATTGGTAATGTTGAGGAACCAAACATTCAGAAGATTAGAATTAAGGGTAGACCAGAGACTAGAAGCTATATTCCTGGTATAAGAAATCCATTTACAGGACAATATTCAGTTGAATATGCTTCTACTGATGAAGATAGTACAGAGGTACACAAGATGGATACCTTTGGTGTTATTATCAATGACCCTACAAGGGTAATGTCACTTATTCCTGATATTTTATCAGTATAAGTATAAATAAAAAGGAAGGATTTAAGGATAACATTCTTATCCTTCCTTTTATTTTTAAATTAAAAAGAGAAGAATAAATATGGAAGAAATTTTAGATGATTTGGAATTACCAACAAAGGTAATCCCTGTAGAGAATAAAGAAAAGAAAGTAACTAAACAAAAGAAAGTTAAAAAGGTGATTGAAGAAGATAATGATGAATTAGTATCTTGTCTTAGAAATGAGAAAATCATTGTAAGATATATTCCTAAGATGGGAGGTCTTTGGGCTAATACTACTAATCCTAGACATGTATTATCTGGTGGTATGGCAGATACTTCTTTTAAGACTTATGTAGTACCTAAACTTGCATCTAGTGGTGTTTATGTCAATGTACTTACTAATAAGGAAAAAGAATTTCTTGAGAATTATATGGGTCTTGAAGATGGTGATTTAAGTATATACAATAGACATAATAATTTTTGGGATAGTGGTAATCCTCAAGGTATTAATAAAGTAACTCTTTATAAGAGAGATAATTATTTTGACCTTAGTATTGTAGATGATTATATCAAATATAAGATTCTATTGGCTAATAAGAATTTTATCTGTCCTTCCTTAAAGGAACTTGAAGATAGACCTAAAGCCACTTATCAGTTTGTAATTATTGAAGAAGGTACAGAAGCTAAGAAACTTAGTGGTAATGTATCAGCTACAATGCAATGTTATAAGGAATTTGGTAAGATGGAAGATGATAATGATACTATGAGAGTAGTCATTGAACTTCTTACTATGAGACCACTTGATGTAAATACTAAGAGTGAGTTCTTAAAGAATAAGATTAATGAACTTATTCAAGCTAATCCTAAGACATTCTTAAATATAGTTACTGATGAATATTTAAGCTCTAAGGTTCTTATTAAGAAGTCTATTGAAGCAGGTAATATTTATCTTAAAGGTAATTATCATTATCTTACAGAAAATAATATTCCTCTTTGTAGTAATAATGAAGAGCCTACATTGAATAATGCAGCTAGATTCCTTAATCTTCCTAAGAATCAAACTATTAAGTTGATGCTTGAAGGAAAGCTTAAAGAAGACTAAATATAATAGTCATATACTTTATATGACTAAGTAGTAATTAAATATAAAAGAATATGACTAATAGTGAATTTTCAAATGAATTTGATGTATTATATCAAAACATTACATCAAATCAAGCTCCAGGCTTAGATGAATATGAGAAGAGTGTATTCTTATCTAAGGCTCAAGATGAAATAGTTAAATCTTATTTTGACCCTAAGACTAATAAACCTCAAGAAGGATTTGATGGTTCAGAGAAAAGACAGATAGATTTCTCTATGCTTATTGTTACAGAGAAAGCTGTAGAATCTACAGTACAACCTGTACAATTATTTCCTCTGCAACATACAAAAGTATTTGCAGTCCCAGATAAAATCCTCATGTTTATTAATGAATCTCTTACAGTAACTAGAGAAGGGAATCCTACATATTTAACTGTTGTTCCCCTCGATTATAAGGAGTATAATAGATTAATGTCTAAACCTTATAAGAGACCATTAAAAAATCAAGCTTGGAGAATATTAACTAATATAACTACAATATCAGAAAGCACTAGTACTAATTATGCTTCTATAGCTACAATTATAAGTAATCTTAATACAGTAGAAGGTAATTATTCCGTAATATATAATACTATAAATGGTAAAGCAATTACTTTTGGTGGAACTGAAAATGCTAGAACTATTCTTGTTGCAGGAACAGCTTTACAAACTAATGGTAAAACTACTGGTAGTACTGCTATTACTATTACTGATATTGTAATGAATAATATTAAAGCATACATTGATGTTAAGGTAGATACTAAAACTAGTGTAGTAGAATTAATTCCAGGTCCTAATGATACTATAGATTCTTATGTTATAAGATATGTAAAGAGACCTAGAGCTATTATTCTTACTGACCTTGAAGGAGTAACATTAGATGGTAAATCTACAAAACAGGAATGTGAGTTAGACCCTATTCTTCACCAAGAAATTCTTCAAAGAGCAGTAGAACTTGCAAAAATTTCATATGAAGGTACTTCTGCTTCTCATATACAAGGTGGTAATCAAAGTGGTACTGATAAAGGTTATGTAATGCAACAATCTAGATAATGAATATACAAGAATTCAGTAATTCATTTGATACTTTATTACAACCTTATATAGCTAAAGAATCTTTTAGTGAACAAAATAATTTAGCTTTTGATGAATATGAAAAATCTATATTTCTGACTAAAGCTCAAGAACAGATAGTTCTAGAGCTTTATCAGGAATTAGAACAATCAGAAGAAGTTAGAAAATACTTAAGTAATCTTATTAAAACAGATAACTATGTTCCTGTAGGAGAGCAGGATGAAACTTTAATAAATAACAATTTCAAATCATACAAAGTAGAAATAAGTAATGATATATTATTTATGATATATGAACAATGTACTTTAAGTGATGAGAATAACTGTATTAATAATAAAGTAGTATCAGTAGTTCCTACTATACATGATGATTTAGATAAAGTACTAAAGAATCCTTTTAAATCTCCTAATAATAGAAAGGTAATTAGATTAGATTTCGATAATAAAATAGAACTTATATCGAAGTATAATATATCTAATTATAAAGTAAGATATTTAAAGAAGCCTAATCCTATTATACTAGTAGAATTAGAAGATAATTTAAGTATTAATAATGGTGATACACAAGTATCAAATGGTGAAACTAATCCTATATTACATGAAAGGATAGTTCAAAGAGCAGTACAATTAGCTGTTCAAAGTAAAGTAAAAAGTAATAACGCATAATTAATTATGCATATGTTTAATTAAATATTTAATAATATGTTTATTGGTTCAGATAATCAATTTAGAAACTTATATGTAATGAAGTCATATAAGGCTAGTGAATCTGCTCTTGAAGCAGTAGGTGATGCAACTCTTAAAGTAGATACTGCTAAGAATGCTATGTATCTTGTTTATAAAGATACAGAAGATAATCTTACCAGTGATATTATTGACCTTAAGAATCTCCTTTATGTTAAGTCTACTAAAGCTGCTGATATGGCTAGAAAGCTTAATTCTCAGTCAGTGACTCTTAATGAAGACCCTATTAGTGGTCAAGATTATGTACTTAATGTTGAAGTAAGAAACTTTGTTGCCCTTGGTGATGATTCTACTCATATTAAGTTTGGTGCAGTTCATGCAGTAAAAGGTATGACTAAATCAGCTTTCTATAAGGCTATGGCTCTTAATCTTGCTAAGAATCTCAGTAGAGAAGTTTCCCCTATTCTTAATGTATTACTCACTAAGAATGATACTACTGATGGAGAATCAGTAGTTCCAGTACTTGTTAATGGTAAGATGCAAATTCTTGCAGAACTTAAAGCTACAGAGTCTTATACTGATATTATCATTAATGAGGTTGAACAATCTTGGAGAAGAGGTGTAGCTCAAGTAGAACCTGTTAATTTCAATACTACTTGTGGTACAGTTCTTGTTGATGGTGATGATGTAATCTGGGGTACTGTAGAAAAAGAGGAAGGTGACCCTGTTAACAATGGTAAGCAGATTGCAGATATGGAGTGGTTCTATCATGGTACTAGAGGTGATATTTATAGAGAGGCTACATATCCTGATAACTTTGACTTTAAGCCACTTGTTGATGAGACTAAAGCTTATAGTACATTGGATATTCATTTTGCTTATGTTGGTCCAGGTGTAGAAGTAGCTAAATCTGAGAGAACTATTACAGTAGTTTGTGCAGATGCAGCAGAACTTAACAAGCTTATTACAGCAATTAAAACTGCTACAGGTGTGGATGCTGGTGCAGTATCATAATATATAGGGTAGGAGTTTATTCCTACCCTTTATTGTTTCATTTAATTATTTATAATATGATAAGATTTAATGAACTTAAAATTGAAGATAACTACATAATTATTGATGTACAAATTGAAGAAGATGAATATTTTAAAGATATGTATATTGATAGTATAGTTATTGATACTCAAGATACATTTATAGCTAATGGTCCTAGTAGTAAGGCTATATATACTAAGACATTTAATTCTGAAGAAGATACTTCTTATGAAAATAATCCTTGTATTACTACAAGAATGGAAGAGAATGTTTTCTTCTCAAATAATAATAGAGTTAGAATATATATAAGTGCTAAAGAATTAAATGTAGATATACATAAAACTATGTTCTTTGTATATGCTATAGCAGGAGGAACACCAGCAGCAGATACTCCATGTAGATGGGATGAAAATAAAGCTTTACATACATTAGTAGATGTACAATTACTTTATAATACTATGATACAATATGTAAAGGAATTAGGAAGAGAATGTAGTACACCTGATAACTTTATTAATGCTATTCTTCAATTTAATGCAATAGATTTAGCTTTAAAGACTAATCAATATCCTTTAGCTATAGATTTATGGAAAAGATTCTATAGTGATATAGAATCTAATGTAGTATTACCTAATTGTGGATGTAATGGAAGACTTTAATTTAATCACAGTAGATACTTTAAATAAGTACTTTGACATATTATCTAAGGCAGGATATGTTAAGAGTAAAGAAGTAAATAAAGTAATTATTCTTACATTCCTATCTAGATTATTGAATGACTTCTCTGAATATATAACAGAAGAAGATTATAATAATATTATTAAATCTGTTTATTGTCTTAGTGATTGTTTAATAAGATTACCTAGATATAAAATATATAAAGATAGTCTTATTCACCATAAATATTATGATGGTCTTGAATTAAGAATTACAGAAGATGAATTAAATAGGTTTACTGAAAATAATAAAACTAGAATACTATAACAATATTAATTAAAATCTTGGTGTATAAGATATTATTTTGTATCTTTGCATCAAGATTTTTATTTTATAATATTATGAAAGTTAAAGAAATTATATACATTATATTAGATAGAATAAAAGGTACTTCAGATGATTTCAGTTATACTGAGGAACATATATTATTCTTAATTAATAAATACAGAAGTTATATGTTGAAACAGACATATAAAGATGTAAAGAAAGAAATTCCATATAGTAATTATCAGACTATATGTTTAGACTTAGAAACAGAGAATAAAGGTTTATGTCAAGGTACTATTCTTAGAAGTAAACAAGAAATACCTAACATTATTAATATTAGTAAACCTATTCTACATACAGAATATGAGAATACTAAAATTGTCTTTACTAATAGAGACAGATTTAGATTTGTTGGAAGTAATAAATTCCTGAGAAATATTCTCTACTCCTGTATAGGAGAAAATAATAAGTTATTAATGAAGTCAAATAATCCTCAATACCTTCATTTAAAGAGTATTAAGTTAGAAGGAGTATTTGAAGACTTTGAAAAAGCTTTTGAATTATCTTGTAATAGTAACAAACAATGTGATATATTAGATGCAGAGTTTCCATTTGAGGATAGTTTAGTACCTCAGATGTGTGATAGTATCTATAATGTATTAACTAATAGTATTTACAAACCTAAAGATGATAATAATGATGCTAATGATACATTAGCTAACTTAGCTAATTATCTTAGAAATAATATGAAATCAGACTTTCAAAAACAGATAGATGGATAATTTTAGAAGAAAAATATTGAAGGTAGATGATGGAGGACATCTACATAAAATAAGAAATAGTATAGGTATATATGATATTTACAAAATGCTTAGAAAGAATAAATGGTTAAACATAGGAAGACCTTTAACTGAGCATGAATTCTATACTATTATAAGACAAGTTAATAATAACATTGCAGATAATATTAAGAAAGGTAATACTATAGAACTGCCTAGTTTTATGGGTACTTTTGAGATACTTAAATATAAATCTAGTATTAAATTTGAGAATGGTAAATTGAAAACTAATTTACCTATAGATTGGAATAGAACCTTAGAATTATGGGAGAATGATAAGGAGGCTTTTAGAGATAAAACTGTGTTAAGATATGAGTTAGACTATATCTATAAATTAAAGTATAATCCTTATAAAGCTAAATTTAATAATAAGACTATATTTCAGTTTAAGTTTATAAGAGATATTAAACAAGGTATATCAAAAGAAATACAAAAAGGTAATATTGATGCAATATTAAAATATAAGTAATATGGTAAATGAAATAAATTATATAAGTATAAATGAATTAGCTTCAAGAGTATTAGACAACACTTTACTTAGTGATGTTAATATTGAACAGATTATTAGACATGTATTAGATTTTATGGCTAAATTTGGAGTTAATAATATATATAAAGATAGGGAGACTATCCTTACTGTACAGGAGTATAGAGCTTTACTTCCTTGTGATTTAATTAGAATAATGCAGTTAAAAGACTGTAAAAGTGGTTTATGCTTTAGGCAAATGACATCTAGTTATATTCCAACAGATAATGATAGAGATTATAAATTAACTTTTAAAACACAAGGCAGAGTATTATATACTTCTATTAAGGAATGTGAAGTTAGATTAGCTTATAAAGCCATACCTGTAGATGATGATGGATTTCCATTACTTATAGATAATCCTCTTTATCTTAAAACCTTAGAGTTATATATTAAGAAAGAAGTATATGGAGATTTATTTGCACAAGGTAAATTAAATCAAAATGTACTTAATCATGTAGAACAACAATATGCTTGGAATGTAGGTCAATTACAAAGTGAATTCAATACTCCTAGTGTTCAGGAAATGGAGTCTATTAAGAATATGTGGACCTCATTATTACAATATAATAATCATTTTGTAAGAGACTTTAAATATGGAAATTCTAATCATAATAAAATAGTTTAATTATGCAGAAGAAATATTTTAATTTTCAACCTAAAGGTATGAATACAAATATGTCTCCTAAGTTTCAATCTAATGAATATGCTACTTACATGAATAATATTAGAATAACTAAGGATGATAATGGTATATTATCTTTACAGTTTGAAAGAGGAAACAAGAGGTTAAACTTAGATGTAAAAGGCTGTGTAATAGGTACTTGTGTATTAAATAAATACCTTATATTATTTACACAGGAAACTAATACTTTTAGAAGACCTACTGGAGAAGTAGTTATTACTAAAACTGACCATATATATAGATTAGAAATAATAGAAGAAGATTTAGATGTAATAGAAATATTTACAGGAAATCTTAACTTTGATACAGATTATCCATTAGAAGCATTAGGTGTATATGAAAATGAAAATATACAGAAAGTATATTTTATAGATGGTAAGAATCAAGCTAGGGTAATAAATATATTAGAAAATTATAATTCTAAATACCAAGATAATTTACCTGAATATAAGAGTACAGCATTTGATTTTATTGCTGAATTACAGCTTAAAGAAGAAGTATTTATATATAAAATTATAGGTACTGGTGAATTTCCACAAGGTACTATACAATATGTATTTTCTTATTATAATAAACATGGTAGACAGTCTAACTTATTTACACAATCTGATTTACAATACTTAGCTTATAATAAAGGAGTTAGTCCTGAAGAAAAAGTTAATTGTAGCTTTAAAATATATATAGATAATGTAGATAGACAATTTGATTATCTTAGGATTTACTCTATTATAAGAACTTCTCAAGATGTAATTCCTACTTGTAAAAGAGTTGTAGATTTAGAAATTAATTCTGATAACATTGTATATATTGATAATGGTACTACAGGAGATATTATAGATAATACTGAATTATTATATTTAGGAGGTAATACTATATGCCCTAATACTTTTGAACAGAAAGATGGTACTTTATTTATTGGTAATTATACAATTAATAACAATGATATATCTGAAGAAACTGCTATCAAAATAAGAAATCTTTTAGGTAATAAATTAGGATTTAAATATAGAGCAACTAGTATATCTTATAAAGGAAAAAATGATTATTATAATTATGAAGGACAATTAGGTGAAAGTGATGTAGCAGGATTTAAATATATGGAATGGTATGGTGTAGCTATACAATTTCAGAATAAGAATGGAAGATTTAGTTCTCCTATATATTTAGGTTCTACAAGAAATTATTTTCCTCCTAGGATAGTAGATTATAATCTTTCAGAAGAAGTTGGTGTAAATAGAGGAGAATTAAATTTAGATATTGATATAACAGAATTAGTAAAAATTATTGATACTAATATATGGGTCAAAGCTAGGCTTTTAATAGTTAATCCTACTAATAGTTTAAAAACAGTTTTATGCCAAGGTATTATATCTTCTACTGTATTTAATTATAGAGATAGGTATAATAATGCTCCTTTTACTATGTCTTCTTGGAGAATGAATTCTTTAGGAAAACATCTACATTCATTATTTGCTAATTCTATTTCATGGGGTGAAATTCAGAATATAGAATTTTCTAAATCTCCTATTATAGGAGAAAGTTCTACAACTAAAATTAATATTAAATGTACTATATATTTAGGATATTATAGAACTATTGTAATTTCTGAAGATAATAGGGTATTATATGATAAGACTTCTCCAACTACTATCAAAGCAAAAGAAAACTTAAAGAAATGGAATTCAAATATAGATATAACTAAAATTTCTAATGATAGTTGGAAAAATAATGCTACTATACTACAAGAAATAAAAATTAATGATGTAGATAATATTGTGAATGATTTTGGAGAATGCTTTGCTTATGATGAGTCTTTAGTAACATTTAATTCACCAGATATTGAAAATCAATATAATAATATAAATAAAAATACTAAATTAAGAATAATAGGTATTTTAAAATCTAATCCTTTATTTTCTAATTATCTGATTCAAGGAAGTGATTTAAATGACCCTTCAAAAGGAAATGTTCCAACTAAGAATATTAAAAATTTTACTTCTGCTTTATTATGGAGAGATATGGATTCCAGTTGGGATAATTTAGGTGATTATGATGCTAATAAAGATTGGTTATTTGCTACTTATTTATGGCACAGAGAAACCAGTTATTCAGATAATGGTATAGAAAAAAAGAACAGTGATGGAAATTCTAGAAAAGTATGGTCTAAACCTGTCAAGAAAATAATTTCTAATACTAGAGAATGTACTACTTCTTATCTTAGAGATAGTTTAAGTTATATAGATGATATAGAAGAAATAAATAAATTCAATTATTATGAATTACCTATAGATGATATTAAGGTTATTACTACAAATAATGATGCTATTTATAAATTAAATAGTAACATGGGAAATAGTTATACAGAAACATTATCTTATACTTCTGATACTAATAAATTATTTCCTACCAACAATGAATATCCTATATATGGACAACAGTATTATGCTTATATTGAAGATTCTATAAGTGATTATATAACATATAATACTATTATAGTAGATGGTAAAGCAGTTACTTCAAAAGACCCTATAAGAATTAAATACAGAGAAACACCTCATGCTATTATATCTTTTGGTTCTAAGAATAATAGTACAGTTAAACTTCCTAGAATGAGTATTAAGCATAAATCTGAAATAGATAGGGTAGGAGAAGATGCTGTAACTAGAAGATTATTTTGGAATACAAAGAATAACTCTTATACAAAGGATTTTATATGGACTAAATATATTAATGAATATACTAATTATATGAATCCTACAGATATAGGAAATAATTATTTCTTCTATAATGCTAATCCTAGTATAAATGATTATTATTATTTAGCTGACTTATGTGTACAGGACCCAGATACTTCTCCTTATGAATTAAGTAATGGTAATAAAGATATTATATCTCAATACTCTTTTATACCAGCAGGAGAAGCTATTAACCTTACAGGAGAGACTATATCATTAAGAGGCAATCATGGAGATACTTATTATCAAAGATGGGATTGTTTAAAGACATTCCCTTATAGTACTGATGATAAGAATCAATATATAGATATTACTTCTTTCTTTGTAGAATCTAGAATAAATCTAGATGGTAGATATGATA